>JACCDG010352974.1_pt1 | contig 24840 bp, 23 predicted proteins | sample 7442471 | NCBI WGS metagenome assembly JACCDG01 (sample SAMN15323444, study PRJNA562643) | freshwater metagenome | isolation source: river surface water | place: USA:Blue River Watershed | collected 2017-08-17 | reverse complement strand
CGGCATCAGTGAACCTGAGCGTGCTTTAGACAAGCGCAGTACATGGCATACGCCAGGGCCAAGCTCCCCGGTCGTGACAACCTGTGACTGTGTTGCGATGCATGAACCTGTGGCGCAGTTTAGCAAAGGCTCAGGCCTTGCCAGCCAATGCCTGCGCAATATGCGTCAGGGTATCTACGTGGGCATCCGCATCCACGCCGTCCACGGGCTCGCCATGGTTGTAGCCATAACGCACCAACACCACGGGACAGCCTGCGGCACGGGCGGCTTGGGCGTCGTTGCTTGAGTCACCCACCATCAAGGCTTGGGAGGGTTTGACGCCTAAGGCTTCACAGGTTTTGAGCAACGGCAACGGGTCTGGCTTTTTACGTTCAAAGCTGTCGCCGCCAAACACATGTGCGAAAAACGAATCCAGCCCTTTGGCTTGCAGCAAAGGTTTGGCAAACGACAAGGGCTTGTTGGTCAAACACGCCAGCTGCAAACCGGCAGCGCGCAACTGTTGCAAACCTTCCGCCACACCCGGATACACCGCGGCAAATTCGCCATTGATGGCGAGGTAGTGATGCTGGTAACGCTGCCAAGCGGTTTCGTACAGGCTCTCCACACTGCGCGCGTCGCACACATTGGCAAGGCCTTTGACTTCTGGCAAAGCCAACTGATGCGCCAGCACCGAACGGATCAAATGCTCGGAGCCTTTGCCCACCGTGCGCTCGACCAAAGCACGCGTCACGGGCGGCAAATCTAAATCGGCCAACGAACGATTGAGGGCAATTTCAAAATCACCCAAGGTGTCGACCATGGTGCCGTCAAGGTCAACGATGGCGGCTAGCAATTGAAGTTGATGGACATGCATGTGTGAGATAACCGCCGAACAGAAACGTCGATTCTAAATATTCGAATGAAAATACAAACACACGTCAAAGCACATCGGTCTTCACAACACCCTCTCTCCATGCGCACCAAACGCCACCTTACGTCAGCCTCCAAAGTCTTGGCACTCTGCATGGCAGCCATGTGCCCATCAGTGATGTTGGCAGCGCCTTACGAGTTGCGCGTGTACTCGGACGACATTCCTAAAAAAGAAGAAGCCGAAATTGAGCTGATCATGAGCATGGCAAAACCGAAGCCCATGGATGACGGACCTCGAGGACAGGTGTTTCAAACCTTGGTCGAGTACGGCTACGGCCTAGGCCATGGCTGGAGCATCGGGCTGGAACTTCCGATGTCGCATGTGGACGGACAGAACAAACTCAATGGCCTCAAAGTCGAAGCGCAATATGTGGCCAAGCACGATGCCTCACACGGTTTGTATTGGGGTGTACGCGGCGATGTGGGCTACGCCTCTAGTCCTTACGAACCACAAGGCAGTCACAGCGTAGACATCAACCCCATCTTGGGCTACCGCTGGTCCACATGGCATATCGTGGTGAACCCCTCCATTGAAATACCGATCAGCGGTCCCAATTCGAAAACGCAATTTCAACCCTCAGTCAAGATTGCCAACCGGCTCACTGGCACACGCCAATTGGGGTTGGAATATTTCAGCGGCTGGGGCAATCTATCGTCAGTTCGTCCGTCACATCAACGCGATGAAACACTTTACTTGGTGTGGGATGAAAAGCTGACCACCAACCGATGGAACGTAGGACTGGGCAAGCCCTTAAACCCTTCGGGTGGCAGCATTGACAAATGGGTGCTCAAGATCGGTGTGAGCATGGATATGGACTGAGTGCGCACCTTGATGCGTCACGCCGTATATCAAGGGGCTGCCAAGGTCAACCCATGCGATTGAAAGACCGCCAACAACTCGCCACTCTGGCGCATTGATCCCAACGCGTTGTCTAAGGCCGTCGCCAACTCTTTGTGATCGGCTTTCACAGCCAAACCCAGCGGCCATCCCGCAGGCATGACACCCGGCAATGACACAGAGGACAACGCCCAACGCCTTTTGTCAGCAGCGACATGCACAGCGGCTTCAGCTTGCGCACGACTCACAAAGGCTGCATCAAACTTTCCCGAGGTCACCATCTTGGCGGCATCCACACCATCTTTGAAGATGGAAACTTTGTCGCGCAACAATCCACCTCGATAACCCATCATGGCACTGGCTGCGCCGCTGCCTTTTTCCACAGCAATTGTTTTGCCTTGCAAGTCTTCTGGGTTATCTACCGTTGGTAATTTCGACGTATCGTGCAGCACCACCAGATGCTCACGAACATAGGCACCAAAGATCAGCACTTGTTTGTTCTCATTCATCAAGTAGCGATCAACTGGGACATGGATCATCACGTCCGCCGGACCATAACCCAAATAGTGGCCTTTCCAAACCATGTTGCGCAAATCATCATTCATGTTCTCGCCCGCGTCAAAAGGCAACAATGCGAGTTGCAGATTCAACTTGGCTGCTAGAGCTTTCGCCAGCGACACATCCACGCCTTGCATGTCTGCATTAGGCCCATCTGAATACGGCGCGTTCTCTTTGTAGACAGCCACTTTCAACACACCGCGGGCTTTGATCTTTTCCATGGCACTCAGCTCTTGCGCATCGGACAACCCATGCACCCCCAACAACAGCGGCGCGAAGGCCAATACTTGCCGACGGGACAACCCTGAACCAGTGCTCTTCGTGGTGAATTTCAAAATGGGCTCCTTAACGCTCACGGCGTGTTTCAAGATACGTCTTGATCGACCAAATTGCCTCTTGTGACAACGTGCCCTCAAACGGTGGCATATAAACACGGCCATCACGCGTCCGACCACGGCGCACAGTGGCAACAAAATATTCGCTGATCTCTTGGTAGCAAGCGTTCTTTTTGGCTTGATCTGCTAAATCTGCGCAATCGTTGTCGATTTTTCGCAAGTCTGGCGAAATACCACCCGAGATCGCTTCAAGGCCATGGCAACGTGCGCAATTTTGGTTGTAAGCCGATGTACCAATACGCAACGCTTCTTTGTTCGCTGCGCCTTTCGCATACGGGTTGTCGTCTAGCCACTTGGTACCCAATTGCGGCAAGGTAGAGGTATCGACCGATTGCGGCACGACATCGCCATGCGCCAAGCTTGTTTGACTGCAAAGCGCCAGCATAAAAGCAAAAAGAGTTGAGATCACTGGGCGAAGGGGTTGTTGGCGTGCGATTGACATGGCTGACATGACCTCTGTTTTCAAAAAATAAGAATGACTTCAGAGAGAAGCAATTACCAAGCCATAGAAATAAACGCTGAAGTGTTGCAATTTGAAACAGTTTTTTAAGCATCACTAGGGAAAGAACTATCCCCCACACAGCAACTGCGCATTGAAAATATTTGTAAGCCAAATAACTAACCGCGCACCAAACTTTACGGATGAATAAATGATGAATTCAAGCCAACCATCAGCCCGTGGAGTTACGAATGCTTATGCACAAGGTGCGGCTTACAACAGCCCTGAACACACGGCCATCATTACCTCCTCTCAAGAGCGTTCACGCGGCTTTGGCCTCACATCCACCTACGATCCCGATTACAGCGGCACATCCACACACGCCGTCAGCACGCTGCTGGAAGAAAACCACTTTTTGTACCAACATGCAGCACCTGTGATGGAAACGCTGTACGAGCAAATTGCCAACACCCACAGTATGGTGCTGCTCACCACGCGCACAGGCACGATCCTTCATTCCTTGGGTGATACCGATTTTCTTGAGAAGGCCTCACAAATTGCGCTAGCGCCAGGCGTGGACTGGTCTGAAAAAAGCAAAGGTACCAACGCCATTGGTACCGCCCTCACAGAAGGTCAACCACTTGTAGTGCATGGCAGTCAGCACTATTTAAAAGCCAACCAATTTTTGACCTGCTCATGCACGCCCATTCTTGATCCACACGGTGATGTGATCGGCGCACTGGATGTCACAGGTGACTACCGCAGCTACCACCAGCACACCATGGCGTTGGCTCGCATGTCCGCGCAGATGATTGAGAACCACATGTTTGCCGATGTGTTTCCGACCGAGATACGGATTCACTTTCATGCACGCCCCGAGTTCATTGGCACCATCGTAGAGGGCATTGCCGTTTTCACCACAGATGGTCGCTTTTTATCAGCCAACCGCAGCGCACAATTTCAATTTGGCATATCCATCAATGGGTTACGTGCGCATACGTTTTCGTCGCTCTTTGGTATTGGCATCTCTCAGTTCTTTGACTATGCACGCTCAGCCAACGGTCAATATTTCCGCTTGTGCTTGCACGACGGCGTGAGCGTATGTTGCAAAAGTGAACTCAAATTCAACAACCCCACGTCACACTTGTCACACCTCAGTGGTGACTTGAAGCAAGCCAGCCCCGTGTACAAAAAACGTAAAGAAGAAAAAATTCCGTTGTCTAGCTTGCGCTATCTAGACACTGGTGACCCACAAGTCGCCTCGGTCATCCAAAAGCTGCGCATCATCCAAGGCCGCGATATCCCCATCATGATTTTGGGAGAGACAGGCACTGGCAAAGACTTGTTGGCACAAGCCATCCACAATGACTCCACACGTAGCCACAAGAATTTCGTGTCTGTGAACTGCGCCTCTATTCCTGAAAATCTGATCGAGTCAGAACTGTTCGGCTACGAAGAGGGCGCCTTCACAGGTGCCAAGCGCAAGGGCTCGATGGGAAAAATTTTGTTCGCCAACGAAGGCACTTTGTTTTTAGATGAAATTGGTGATATGCCTTTGCATCTGCAAGCCCGTTTGCTGCGTGTATTGCAAGAGCGCAAAGTCAACCCCTTAGGGTCAGGCCGCGAAGTAGAAGTCGACGTGACCATCGTTTGCGCCACCAACAAAAATCTGAAAGAGATGATTGCCAACGGCACATTCAGAGAAGACTTGTATTACCGCCTCAACGGCTTGGTGGTCAAGCTGCCCGCCCTGCGTGATCGCAAAGACTTAGAGGTCGTGGCAAAGAAAATTTTGGCCAGCTTGTGCACCGCTGAAAAACGCATTGGCATTTCTCCTGACGTCATGGATATCTTCCATCGCTATACGTGGCCCGGCAACTTCCGCCAGCTCTACAACTTGTTGCGCACCGCTGTGGTGATGGCCGAGTGCGATGGTGACATTCAGATGCAACATTTGCCAGACGACTTTTTGTCTGAAATTCAACAACTCGCGCCTGCACAAAAATTACCCGATGCACCCGTGGCATCACCCATTCAAGCGCAAGCGGCCATGCCAACCTTTGAAGCCCGCACCTCGGAAGCCTTCAATTTAGAAAACGTGGCCATTGATGCAATTGCACAAGCACTGCGAAGTTCTAAAGGCAATGTGTCTGCGGCTGCCAAACTTTTAGGCGTGTCGCGCAACACGATTTATCGCAAAAAGCACTTACTGCCTGACGAACATTGAGGCTGCGTATCACACTCGGTTTTCCGCAGCCAACTCGTCAAGCTCAGCCTGCGTGAACACACGCGAACGCGTGTGAAATGCTTTTCCCTCAGGCCCTTCTAGCGAGAAAGTACCACCGGTACCCTCAATTACATCAATGATGAGTTGTGTGTGTTTCCAATATTGGTATTGGTTGCGGCCGATGTAAAACTTGCACCCCCCAATTTCCCCCAAGAACACATCGCCTGCACCCATCGTGATTTCACCCGGCAAATAACAATTTGCAGCGCTGTTGTCACAACAGCCGCCGGACTGATGAAACATCAAAGTGCCATATTTTTGCTTCAAAAATTCAACCAGCTCTAGAGCTGCGGGGGTTGCCACTACTTTCTCAACCATGTCTCACTCCTATGTAAAAAAGCGCGTGGCAATTGCTCGCCACGCGCAACCCAGATAGTTAAGTCATGAATTTAGAAGAAGCCCAGTTTGCTCTCGCTGTAGCTGACCAACAAGTTTTTGGTTTGTTGGTAGTGGTCAAGCATGACCTTGTGTGTTTCACGACCAATGCCTGACTCTTTGTAGCCACCAAATGCAGCGTGTGCTGGGTAGGCGTGGTAACAGTTGGTCCACACGCGACCAGCTTTGATCGCGCGCCCCATGCGGTAGGCCACGTTGCCATTGCGACTCCAGACACCAGCGCCCAAACCGTAGAGCGTGTCATTGGCAATAGCCAAAGCTTCGGCTTCGTCTTTGAAGGTGGTCACGGCCAGCACGGGACCGAAAATTTCCTCTTGGAAAATGCGCATTTTGTTGTGACCTTTGAACAAGGTGGGCTGCACGTAGTAGCCTCCTTCAAGGTCGCCGCCCAAGTGCGCTTGCCCGCCGCCAGCCAGCACTTCTGCGCCCTCTTGTTTACCCAAGTCGAGGTAAGACAAGATTTTGGTGAGTTGCTCTTTCGACGCTTGCGCACCCATCATGCTGTCGGTATCGAGTGGGTTGGCATGCTTGATGGCAGCGACGCGTTTCAACACACGCTCCATAAATTTGTCGTAAATGCTCTCCTGGATCAACGCACGTGATGGGCAGGTACACACCTCACCTTGGTTGAAGGCAAACAGCACCATACCTTCGATGGCTTTGTCGAGAAAACCATCGTCTTTGTCCATCACATCAGCAAAGAAAATGTTGGGCGACTTGCCACCCAACTCCAAAGTTGCGGGGATCAAGTTGTTGGCCGCAGCTTGAGCAATCACACGACCTGTGGTGGTCGAACCTGTGAATGCAATTTTGGCAATACGCGTACTCGTGGCCAACGGCATGCCAGCTTCACGGCCATACCCGTTGACGATGTTCAACACGCCAGGAGGCAACAAATCAGCGATCAATTCAGCCAATACCAAAATAGAAATTGGTGTCGATTCGGCAGGTTTCAACACCACGCAGTTACCAGCCCCCAAGGCTGGAGCCAACTTCCATGCAGCCATCAGAATTGGAAAGTTCCAAGGAATGATTTGACCGACCACGCCCAGTGGCTCGTGGTAGTGATAAGCGACCGTGTTTTCGTCGATATCTGACAAAGCACCTTCTTGGGCACGTACACAACCGGCAAAGTAACGGAAATGATCCACAGTCAGTGGGATGTCGGCGTTGAGTGTTTCGCGAATGGCTTTACCGTTGTCAACAGTTTCAGCGTAAGCCAGCATTTCAAGATTTGCTTCAATGCGGTCTGCAATTTTCAACAAAATATTGGCGCGTTCAGTAGGCGATGTTTTACCCCAAGCATCCGCCGCTTTGTGCGCAGCATCCAACGCCAACTCAATGTCTTCCGCACCTGAGCGCGCCGCCTTCGTGTAGACCTTACCGGTGATAGGTGTGATCACATCAAAGTACTGCCCTTTTACTGGGGCTACAAACTTACCACCAATGAAATTGTCGTAGTGAGCTTTGTATTGAACTTTGGCGCCTGCTGCACCGGGGTTTGCGTAAATCATGTCATCTCCATTTTGAACATCAAGAATTTCCCAATTGGGTGTTTTGATTGAGCAAGGGACATGCCAAGCTTGATACGCGTTACACGTTTCCGAATGTCACACGCAGATGTGACATTGCCTCGACATTTGCTCCGTTATGAGACAGATGACGAGGCAATGCTGTGACACAGCATGTCACAAATTATTTTTGAACAGTCAGAACCCAACGCGCTAAGAGATGAATGTCTTCTTGACTCATATTGCCGTGCGCTGGCATGGGGATGCGGCCCCACTTGCCTGATGAGCCATTGCGAATCGATTGCGCCAACGATGCTGCTGCATCTTTGTCTCCGCTGTACTTAGCTGCTATTTTTGAATATGCAGGCCCTACAATTTTTTCATCCAACGCATGGCAGCTTAAGCAACCATTGTTCTTGGCAAGATCTGCCGCAACCGCAGCTTCTTTAGCGCTCAATGCGGGTGATGCCAGCACGGCCTGCGTCCAAGCCATCATCAATAAGAGTGTGATTTTTTTCATAAAGTTTGCCTTGATTTAAAAAGGGGCTTCAGAGGGCTTGCGCCATCAGAAACCCCTTTGGGATCAAACAGTCAATGGATTACTTGGGCAATTTGAATGTCCAAACAGAGCCACCTTGTTCGAGGAAGTTGACCTTCTTCGCCACTTCACCACCCCACAGTGGCACAGCACCGCCCCAACCAGAGACAACGCTCACATATTGGTCAGCACCATCGCTCCATGTGATGGGAGGAGCCACCACGCCAGAGCCAGTTTGGAACTGCCACAACACTTTACCTGTCTTGGCATCGGCGGCCTTGAGGTAACCCTCAGGCGTACCCCAGAACACCAAGTCGCCAGCAGTGGTCAACACACCGCCCCACAAAGGCGCGTTGTTCTTGACTTCCCAAGCCACTTTGCCTGTCTTTGGATCGATGGCGCGCAAGGAGCCAATGTGATCTTCAAACAAAGGCTTCATCGTGAAGCCAGCGCCCAAGTAGGCGGCGCCTTTTTTGTAGCTGATGGGTTCGTTCCAAATGTCCATGCCCCATTCGTTGGTTGGCACATAGAACAGTTGAGACTTGGGGCTGTAAGCCATTGGCATTTGGTTCTTACCGCCTAAGAAGCCAGGGGCTGCAAAAACAGATGAACCCTTTTTGCCATCGCTGCTGGCAGTTGGATCGCCAGGGCGATTGGCTGGATCAAACACAGGACGGCCTGTTTTCAGATCGATACTCGAAGCCCAAGTGACTTTCTTCACGAATGGGAAAGCGTTGATCAACTTGCCCGTCTTGGCATCGTTCACATAGAAGAAGCCGTTGCGGTCAGCCTTGGCGCCGACGCGCTTGCCATCCATATCGAAGGTCACGAACTCGTTCACGCCGTCAAAGTCCCACGCATCGTTGGGCGTGTTTTGGTAGCTCCATGCGATCTTGCCAGTCTTGACGTCAATCGCCACGGTGGACGATGAATACAAGTTGTCGCCTTTACGCACGTGGCTGTTCCATGGACCGGGGTTGCCTGTACCGAAGTAAGCCAAACCTGTGGACGCATCGTAAGAGCCGCCCAACCATGTGGAAGCCCCCCCAGTTTTCCATGTCTCGCCTGGCCATGTGGCGTTGGTTGTGCCACTGATGCCATTTTCTTTGCCGTCTTTGTAGCCCATGTGGCCTTCGACAGTCGGACGAGACCAAACCAATTTACCGGTCTTAGGATCGCGCGCATCCACGCGGCCCACCACACCAAATTCGCCACCTGACACACCCGTCAACAACAAACCTTCTGCAATCAACGGTGCCGCGGTGTAACTGTAGCCAGCGGTGTAGTCATCAATCTTTTCGCGCCACACCACTTTGCCTGTATTCTGATCCAACGCCACCAGCTGCGCATCCAAGGTTCCGAAAATCACCAAGTTGTCAAACAACGCGGCGCCACGGTTGACCACATCACAGCAAGGCATGATGCCTTCTGGCAAACGGTGCTCGTATTTCCAAACCTTTTCACCAGTCTTCACGTCAATTGCAAAGATGCGTGAATAAGACGCTGTAACAAACATCTTGCCTTTGTAGACCAAAGGCTGCGACTCTTGGCCGCGCTGCTTTTCACCACCGAAAGACATAGACCATGCAGGTGCGAGCTTGCTCACGTTTTTGGTGTTGATGGTGGTCAAGGGCGAAAAGCGCTGACCTTGTGTGCCCATACCCCAGCTCAGAACTGACTCTGTATCAGCGGCATCTTTGGCAATCATTGCATCGGTGACTTGCGCCGACACATGGGCCGTGGCGAGCATGACAAGCACGCTTAGAAGTTTTCTTTTCACAGCAGATCTCCTGTATTTTTTCGAGTTAAAAATAAACGTGTGCGTACGTTTTGGTTGAGCGCGGAAATTGCAGCCTCTTTCAAGCCCACTTGTCCGTGATGTCGAGGTTTGCAATACACATGCCAACTCGTCACACATGAGACTCGCGCAGCTCACAGCAGGAAATCAACCTCGAAACACCGTGATTACCCTTGGTTGCAAGTCCCCTGCATCACACGTTGTGTGACACGTCCTGTGACAAGTGTTCACATTTGGAACACTTGCCTGTTGCAAGACCTCACGCTGCAACAAGCGACAAACTGTCAGACGCCTGCCATTTCCCATTTTTCTTAACTACCAGTGCGGCCACACGCCAAGTTTTCGCCAAGCTCAGTGCGCGGTCATACCCACCTACAAACAGCACTTTGGTCAGTGCATCCGCCATCGCGCAAGTCGGTGCAGCCACCGTCACGCTAGATATGTCTTGCGGTGAATAGCCCGTATGTGGATTGAAGATATGGTGGTGCTGTCGGTCTTCGCTGAAGGCGCATTGATCATCGGCAGAGGTCGCCACGCTCAGGCCATTCATCGTGACTCGCGCCAACCATTGGTTCATTCGATGCGGATCAGCAACGCCCAAAGTCCACGGTCGCTGGCCATCTGCCAACCCGATAGCCGACCACTCACCCGTATTGATCAAGGCATGCGCCACGCCATCACGTTTCAAGCTTGTACGGACGCAATCAGCGGCGTAGCCTTGCGCGATGCCGTTCAATGACACGCCCATACCAGGACGCATCAGTTTGATCTGCGTGGCGTTGACCTGCAAGTGCTGCCAACCTACATGCTGCCTCACCTCTGCCACCTCGAAGGGATTAGGCAGGCGTCCCTTTTTCTGAGCTTTTGCATAAAGCTGCCACAGCGGTTGCACCGTCACATCGAACGCGCCATCACTATGCGCCGCAATGCGTTGACTCATTTGCAAAATATGCAGCAACTCAGCTGAAGGCTGCTGGAGCACGCCTGTTGCATTCAACCGACTGAGCGCACTGGTTGGGCGAAATAAACTCATTTCATCTTCCACACGCGCAATCACTTGGCGCGCATGTAGCAATGCTTGCGTTAAAGCGTCTGAATCTGGGTGCGCCGCACGGATCGACATGATGGTGCCCAACCCCGTGAACGTACTCTCTCGCCAATGCAAGGCATTTGGTAAAGACGTCGCATAAGTGGCGGGCAATGCCCCCAACCCCAATCCGGCTTGAATGAACTGGCGACGTTTCATCACTGCCCCTTGTCCACCGCACGTGCGGTCATTGCATGGATCGGTATCACCTCGTGGCGCTCACGCCCCTCCAAAATTCGTGGCACACACAAGCTATCGCTCTCATAAATCACCACACAATCCATGCATTGAAAGCACTCGTCGTAATTCACGGCACCTCGCTTGTCGATGGCTTGGTAAGCACAGTCGCTGCGACAGCGCTGGCAGGGCTGACCACACTCGCTGCGGCGCGCGATCCAGTCCCAACGTCGCAACTTGCCCAACACCCCCATACCCGCACCCAAGGGGCAGAGATAGCGGCAATAACCTTTGTAAACAAACGCGCTCAGCAGAACCATGGCAACAGCCCACACCACAAAAGGCCAAGCGCGTACAAAGTTGAGCGTGATGCTGGTTTTGAACGGCTCAATCTCCACCAAACGATCCGTCCACGTCACAGACACAGCAGCACTCACCAACAATACCGCCAGCACCCCATACTTCACCTTTTTTAAACGGTCATCCCAACGTTGCGGCACACGCATCCACTGCAAACCTAAACGCTGGGTGAGCTGGCTGATCAACTCTTGCAAAGCACCAAACGGACACAGCCACCCGCAAAACGTGCCACGCCCCCACACAAAGAAAGTCACGCAAGCAAACACCCACAACACCACCGTCATCGGGTCGTACATGAAAAAGCCCAGACCTCGACCCGCCACAAAGGCTTGAACCACCGCGGTGAGATTAACGATCGACAATTGGCCTTGCGCGTACCAGCCAATGAAAAATAAGGTGAACACCAAGTAGCCTCGCCTGAACCAAGCCATGCGTTTCGGGTGGTGTATCAACCAAGGCGGCTCGCGCAGCGCCCAAACCAACACCACCAAGGCGCCGAGCAAGACCACCAACTCTACCCATCGATCTAGCCAAATGCTGTGCCAAGTTTTTTGGTCAGACTCAGCCAATTGCACATAACTGTGCGGCAACTCCGCCGTAATGGTGAAGCTCTTGGTCACCCGCTCTGGATACACAATTCCTTTGCTTCGTGTGACATGCAATTCATAGTTCAAGGCTTGCGCGGGGTCTAGGCCGGCAGGCGCGATCACTCGTACAGCCAGCCACTGCGCATCGGCCAGTTCGGGCGGCACATCCAACGTGGCATCCAAATCTAAATCGCGAATTTCTATAGGTAACTTTTGTTGATTCAACGACACACGATCAGGCACCGTGCCACGCACGAAGTCTTCACCCATCAACGGATAGCGTCCTTTGGCCAAGATCAACAAAGCGTGATCACCTGGGTCTAAGCGCTGCTGTAAATAAGCCCATTTTTCGGGTGACAACAGATTTTTCCCAACCGTAGGTACGCTCAAATTCGCCACATACACATCAGCAAACAAATCTCTAGGGTTTTGGAAGGCCTCAGCATCGACACCTTCGCCCGCAGTGTCTTTGAAAGCTTTTTCGATGTCGCTGTTTTTGAAGGTAGCTTGATGTACCAAGCCAGCTTTTTGCAGACTCGCCCAGGTCATAGGCTTGAAAACGTCTGGACGAATTTTGGCAACCAAATCTGGATCTCGCCCCTCGCTGTAACCCAACTTGGCACGCGCAACTTTGAGCGATGCCGCTAACAAAGTTTGGTTCAAGATGCGCACCGATGCCGTGGCCTTGCTTACCCCATCGATATAGACGTTAGCACCGTTTTCTTTGCCACTCTTGTTTTGCCCGGTACCAATCTTGATGCTTTGCTTCAACGACAGCGCTTTGTATTGCTCGACAAATGCAAACAGTGGCTTCTCACCCAACCCCTCCAAGAACACGGGCTCGTGGTGTGACAGCACACGCACATCCATGAACTGCCCATTCGGATCCAAGGCAATCAACAAGTTGAACGGCGTGCCTGAAAAGCCGGGGATCGTCGCAAAGTCTTGGGATTCAAAAGCATAGGCGGCAATCGTCGTAGACGTTAGCTCTTGCCGAAAAATTGGCCACACGGGCAAATCACGGTCTTTCTCACCCACCACCAATGGCGCAGGAAAGGCCTGCGCCATTGCTTCACGCGTCATCACACCCGCGTGTGCACTCATCAGGGACAACCCCAACAAGAATACTGCCACGCTCGCCAGAAGATGCGCCATCACACGAAACATCAATTCATCAACCTCGGTGCAACAAGTTTTTAAACGTTTCTCAACTAGCACGAACGATGCCATCTTGATGGGACACTTTTTAGGTGGAATGGGTTTTGCTACTTATTTTTCAGACCACTCCTTCAATTCCAAATTGCAAATTGCGCGAACCATGAAATCCATCAAAAGCAACATGCATATCAGGCCTCATCACGCGCTCACGGCTGGCACACTCCTGTTCCTTAGCGTTTTCCCTAGCGCAGAGCTGCATGCACAAACCGTGTCGAACGATCTGAAAGAAATCATCGTGCAAAGTGGTCGTTTGGAACAAAAGCAATTTGATGCACCGGCATCGGTGTACGCCATCAATACCGAGACGCTGCGCAACTCGGGCCCGCAAGTGAACATCTCTGATGTGCTCAATCGCGCACCGGGCGTGGTAGCACTCAACCGCAACAACTACGCGCAAGACGTGCAAATTTCAATTCGTGGATTTGGTTCACGTGCTGCGTTTGGTATGCGAGGCATTCGCCTCATCACCGATGGGATTCCTGCCTCCATGCCCGATGGGCAAGGCCAAGCCTCGACGGTCAGCATGACATCTGCCGATCGCATGGAAGTTCTGACTGGGCCATTGGCGCAGTTGTATGGCAATGCGTCAGGCGGTGTAATTCAAACCTTCACACGCGAAGCGGGTGACACACCCGAGGCACAAGTCAATCTCTACACCGGATCGTTTGGCATGCAACGCACTGACTGGCAAATTAGCCAACGCAGCGGCAACATAGGCTTGGTCGCTGACTACAGCACATTTGGTATTGATGGTTATCGCCAGCAAAGCAGCGCCGAGCGCAAACAACTCAACAGCGTCATCACCGTAGATGCCAAGCCAGATACACGCTTCAAATTCATCGTCAACATCTTTGACATGCCCTATGCAAATGACCCATTGGGACTGACTGCCACTCAGCTTGCAGCAGATCCATCACAGGCGGGAACAAATGCTGTGGCGCGCAAAACACGCAAGACTGTGAAGCAAGAACAAATGGGTGCTGTTGCGGAACACCGCGTGGACAGCGACCTCAAGCTTCAAGCGCGCATCTATGGTGGCACACGCAGTAATTTGCAATACCAATCCACCAATGCATGGACTGGCCTTGATCGTAGTTTTGAAGGATTTGGCTTGCAAGCCAACGGCAAAACCAACGTCTTCAACGGTCAACTCATGAATTGGGTGATCGGCACAGACATTGATCACGCGCAAGAGCAACGGCAAGCAGGGGCTGCCTCAGCAGGCGAAAAATCAGGTGCATTGACACGCAATGAACTCAACGAAGCCAGCAACCGTGATTACTTTGCACAAGCCAATTGGTCACTTGGCGAACGCTACACCCTGACCACTGGTGCGCGCCAAAGCAATGTGACACTGAAAAGTCGCGATGACATGCCCACGCCTGTCGATGGTTCAGGTGCAGTCACTTACAAAGCCACCAGTCCGGTGCTGGGTTTGACTTGGCACGCACAAGACAACCTCAACGTGTATGTCAACCAAGGCAAGGGCTTTGAAACACCCACCATGGTGGAAGCCGCTTACTCACGCGATACAAATAACAACTTTGTCGAAAAGTTCAATCCCAATTTACAAGCCTCACGCAGCAAGCACTTAGAGCTCGGCACCAAATGGTTGGCGACGCCCAGCACGCGCATTGATGCGGCATGGTTTCAGATCGACACAGAGAATGAAATCGTAGCGGCGTTGGCATCCAACGGCAAAACAGCCTATGACAACGCAGCCCAGACCAAACGTAACGGGTTTGAATTCGCCATTCGTAACCAACACACTACCCACTGGCGCACGCATGCATCCGCCTCATTCATCAATGCCACATACCAGGCTGGCAGCGCCAGCTACAGCCCCCCAAACGGCAACAGCCTTCCCGCCATCCCCAAACGCCAAATGTTTGCATCTGTGCAATGGTCAGAAAAAGGCTTTGCACCCATTGGTCAAAAATCTGCACTTGGCCTAGAAGCGGGGTTAGATGTCGTACATCGCTCCAGCATGTGGGGCAACGATGCCAACACCACCACATCGTCCGACTATGCCTTGGCACCGAGCTACACCTTACTTAACGCACGTGTGCGCCAGCGCTACCAAGTGGGATCGGCACGCATCGAGGCCTTTGTTGGCATCGATAACCTGACAGACAAAAACACGGTGGGCTCCGTCATCATCAATCAATTTTCCAAGCAATATTTCGAGCCCGGTCTGCCTCGCTCATGGGTGGTCGGCTTGCAAAGCCAAATTCCTCTCTAACCACAACGTCTATGCACAAGAGGTCAACACTCATGAATTTTCATCTCCGTTTCGCCAGTCTTTGTCTCGTCGCAACACTGGCACAAACAGCATTGGCCGCTGATCAGATCTTTGTGACCAACGAAGGCAGCGGCGACATTTCAGTCATCGATCGTAAAACTGATGTTGTGACCCAAACCATTCAAGCGGGCGGAAAACCTCGTGGCTTGGCACTGTGTAAAAACAATCCAAACTTGTATGTGAGCAACCAAAAAGGCTCCCAGCTCCAAGCCATCGACACGCGTACGGGCGCGATCGGACAAACCTTGACTTTGGGAGACTCGCCAGAAGCGGTGTATTGCTCACCCGACGGTCAATGGTTAGCCATCGCCAACGAAGGCAGCAACAGCGTGAGCTTTGTCTCAATCGCTACGTGGCAACTTGCGTTTGACATTCCGGTTCAAGGTAAAAATCCAGAGCACGCCGTATTCAGTCCAAACGGGCAACGCATGGTGGTGTCAGCCGAAGAGGCCGACCAAGTGGACGTGCTTGATCTGACCACGCGCAAACAAATTGCCAGCATTCGCGTCGGCAATCGCCCACGTGGGGTTACCTTTAGTCCAGACGGCAGCATCGCCTATGTCGCCGTCGAAACCGACAGTTTGCTGGTGGCAATTGATATGCAAAACCTTTCTGTCAAGGGCACGCTCTCGGTAGGGGCGCGCACCAATGGCCTCACCATGCATCCCAACGGCAAATGGCTATTTGCCAGCAATGGAGGCGACGCCAATGTGGCCGTCATCAACACACAAAGCTTCAGTGTTCACACCAAAGTACCCGTAGGTCAACGCCCATGGAACATGGCCATCACACCGGATGGTTCAAAGTTGTATGTGGCAGCAGGTCGCAGCCATGCGGTGAGTGTCATCGATACCAATACCTTCACCGCCACAAATAGCATTTCTGTCGGTAAGTTGCCTTGGGGCGCCGCAGCGAATTGAATATTCACCCTTGAAAGAAACTCATGGAAGACACCGAACAAACCATTGAGACGTCTGAGCCGTCCACGCGTTATACGCACACAGCCATTGCACTGCACGGGCTGTTGGCGATTGGTCTGATTTATCAACTCGGTCTTGGCGTGTGGATGGGTGACATTCCTAAAACACCACCGGGCTTGCGTGCAGAGTGGTTCAACTGGCACAAATCCGTTGGCATCGTGCTGGGTTTGCTCATTGTGGTGCGCGGGCTTTGGCGGCTGACACACCGCCCCCCTGCATTGCCGGATAGCTTGCCTCGTTGGCAAGTCTGGGCAGCACATGCCAATCACGCTTTGCTTTATGGGTGCATGGTGGCTATGCCTTTGAGCGGGTTCTTGGGCTCTAGCTTCACCGCCTACCCCATCAAGTTTTTTGGTACACCGCTGCCTCGACTTTGGGATGCGTCTACTGATCTCAAAGAAGTCTTCAGCAGCATTCATACGACATGCAGCTATCTATTCATGCTCACGATTGCCATTCATGTTTTGGCCGCCTTGTGGCACTTCGTGCGGCGTGATGGCATTGCCAAACGAATGCTGCCATGAACACGCCTGTCACGACACCCGCTTGGCGCGATTTGCTTCGCGTGTTGGTGATCGTTGCCTTATTTTGGGTGCTAGCCATGCACTTCGAGTTGTCTGAAAAAATTGCCTACTGGTTGCAAAACTATGAACGTTTTCAGCTGGATGAGATGCCTTTGACTTTGTTGATTTTGTCAATCGGCTTGTCTTGGTTTGCATTTCAACGCACGTACGAGGCATCCGAGCTACTGGCCGCCAATCGCCATCTCACGCAACGATTGATGAGCGCCCAAGAAGACGAGCGCCGCGTGTTAGCGCAAGAACTACACGACGAGGTGGGACAAGCCTGCACCGCCCTGCGCATTGAAGCCGCATATATCAGCAAAGCCATTCACAACAACCCGAGCGCAGCACTAGAAGCCGCGCAACGTATCGACCAATCCTCGCTGCGTATGCACAGCTTAGCGCGCGACATGCTCAAGCGCCTGCGCCCGCCCAACCTGGACAGCTTGGGATTTGAAGAAAGTATCAAAGCACTGTGCCAAAGCTGGGAGCAGTACTGTCGCATTCAATGTCACACGCTGATCAGCGCATTGCCTGACGATTTGCCCGATGCCTTATGCACAGCCCTGTACCGCGTGACGCAAGAAGCATTGACCAACATTAGCAAACACGCTCACGCCACCCAAGTGTGGATCAGCTTAGACATTCATCAAGACGTGTTGACCTTGTCCATCACAGACAATGGACAGGGCTTGCAGCAAAACCAGGGACGCTCGCATGGATTAGGTCTAACAGGCATGCGTGAACGTATTGCCAGCTTGCAAGGTCACATCCATTTTGAAGATGCGCAGCCCGGCCTGCGCATTAATGTTCAAGTTCCGCTCAACAAGGCTTCCACATGATTCATGTTTTATTGGTCGATGACCATCCTGCTGTGCGCGCAGGCTATGCCCGTTTTTTAGAACAAGACAGCACCATCACCGTGGTGGCAGAAGCCGCCTGTGCTGACTCGGGCTACAGCGCATATTTGAAGCATGCGCCGGATGTGACCATTTCAGACATTTCCATGCCCAAGGTGGGCGGCATGGAACTGTTGCGAAAAATCAAACAACGCAATGCAACAGCCAAAGTACTGATGTGCAGCATGTATGACGGACGCAACTTGGTGCGAAGCGCCTTAGAGGGGGGTGCCATTGGTTTTATCACAAAAAACTCACCGCCCGAGAACTTGGTCACAGGCGTCAAATCGGCCTACTGTGGTCAACGCTACTTGAGCGACGATTTATCGCTGAACCAATTCGAACAAACTGCTGACGACGAGTCCGACCGAATTGCCCAGCTCACCCTGCGTGAATTAGAAATTTGGCGACTGTTGGCCCAAGGTTGCACATCGGCCGAGTGCGCTGATCGTTTGAATATCAGCCTCAAAACTGTGGCAAACAACCAAACACAAATCAAAGAAAAATTGGCCGTCAGCAACACCGTCGCCTTGGTCCACATGGCTCAACGCCATCGGCTGATTGACGCCCCTGTCAATTGAAACGGTGACGCATACTCAGCCACACACTGCGTGGAGCGCCAGGCGCAACGAGCATTGAATGCTGTTCTCGGGCTGAGCTAGAAACAAACTGCTGAGCGTTTGCACCGAATGCCGCAGGCCCCAACTGGGCGGCAGAGGCATATTGACGATTGAACACATTCATCACATTCAACAGCCACTGGGTGTCCTTACTCGCAGCGTAGCGCGCTGTTGCATTGAACACGGCATAACCCACGGTGCGCCCAGAACCCAAATGCTCATCGCCATCGGATTGATGTTGGTTGTTCTCATTGCCCCGTGCATACATGCCGCTGAAGGCTGTCATGCTGAAGCCTGTTTGCCAAGCCGGCGTCCATGCGTAATCGGCGTGAAATTTCAAAACGTGCTTAGGCATCAATGGCATGACATTACCTGGTTGAATGGTGATATTGCCACTGTTGTTGGTGCTATTTGAATCACCGCCCAACACTTCGCTACTTTGGTAGATTGCTTGTAGCCATGTGTAATGCGTTGCAAACTTCCATGCGCCTTGCTGGCTGTTCAAACCCAGTTCAAGACCTTGCCTCTGTGTTTTTCCGAAGTTCTTAAAGTAGCCAAATGAACTGGCATTCGATGCAGCCACAAACAAAATGTCATCGGTGCTCTGCGCGTGAAAGACGCCTGCCGTCCATTGCGTTTGACGAGAGAGTGCCCCACGCAATCCCGCTTCCCATGTTTTGGTGACGACTTGTTTCAAGGGCGGATCACCCGCCATGGCGTTGGGTAACTTGCAAGGGTTGGCTGGATCTGCGCAACCGAGTTCAATTGACGTAGGGGTTCGATTCCCTTCGTTGTACCCCACATACGCCGTCAAGGCAGGAGACCAAACATAGGTGGTGCCGATGGCTGGGTTCAAGCGTTGAAACACGTGGTTGCCATCCAGGGAACCAGCCCCACCGCCCGGCAAGAGTTGGTCTGCATTGACCATGTGCGTGCGGTTATAACGGCCTGACATGGTCACATGCCAACGGTCCCCCATAGAGAGTGTGTCTGTGGCAAACACGCTCCATGTGCTGGCTTGGCCCTTCAAATGGACCTTCGCACTGTCGTCCATCACTTGCGTTCCAGTCACGCCGCGGGCTGAGTTGATGTAGCCGAATTCGCTGGACTGCTGAAAATCAGTGCGATTGGTGTCATACGCCAACCCTGAAGTGAATTGATTTTTATGGCCGGCAAGCGGGTCAAGCAATGTCAACTGTCCCGAAAAACCATAGTTGCTTTGCTGGTTGCTGCTGCGATTGATCTTGCCCGTGCATTCTTCATCCGCTTGCCCTGCGCCGGTTAGCTGCACTTGTTGAAGACAAGTTGTATTTGGAAATGCATCCACAAAATCTGTGCCTAAAGCACCATCGTTCACATCGCCATTCAAAGTGCGTGTTCGCATCTGGCGGTAATACACATTGCCAGCCAACAAGGTGTTATCGCTCAATGCATGCTTGCCCGTGAGATTGATCAATGTCGAGCGGTTATGTGTTTCATCAGGCTTCGTATAAACGCTGCGGTAGTCATTGGCCAACATACGCTCTTCTTGCATGCCGTTGCCAGTGAGGGCGTTGTTGGCGTGGCTCAATGTCAATGCCACATCGGTAGCACCATCTTTCCAACCCAACTTGCCAAATGCTTGTCGTACGCGTGAGGGCGAGGCCTCACGCCAGCCGTCTTCGTTGAACACATTGCCCGTGACAAACCAATGCAAGCCTTTGTCGTTGCGCCCCCCGTGCTCTAGTTCCACCGAGCGACGTTGATGAGAACCTGCCGTGGTTTGCACAGAGGTGCCAGGGCTGGTCAGCCCCGATTTGGTTTGCACAGCCAATGCACCACCTAAAGTGTTGAGGCCAAACAGCGGATTAGAGCCGGGCATGAGCGTCATGTTGTGAATCGCAGAGCGAGGTATCAAATCCCAACTCACCACATCACCAAACGGCTGATTCATGCGCACGCCATCCATGTAGACCGACAAACCCTGCGGCGTGCCCAGCAAGGGCGATGCGGTGAAGCCACGGTAGTTCACATCCATTTGGTGTGGGTTGCCTTGCATCTCATTCACAGACACGCCACCCAAACGTTGGCTCATGAAACTGGACAAATCCAAGGCTTGGCTGTTGGCCAAATCAACGCTGTTGGCCGTTTGAACGGCGGAAGGAATTTCGGACAACGGCTGCAACATGCTCGGGATGGGCATGGTGCCCACAATGGTGACGACTGCCAACTCCGTGTCATCTTGCGCCCACGCACCAGCGCTTGCACACACGGCCAAAACGGCCAAAGAAACCCAAGACGAACAACGCGTATTCATTCCAAACAACCCAAAAACAATTGCAGAACGCAAGGCGAAGTGCCTTGACTGCATGTTGATGAATTTAGGTGTTTTGTCTTGAATGAGACAGGGAATAAATCCCGCTCACAGCAGCCAATGCACTAGGTAAAACCCGAGCGCCAACCAAATCGCCACAAAGCACGCCGCAGCCAACCAACTGCGGGGTTTGGCTAACAAAGTGTCGGCTTTGGCACGGGCGTTGGCCAGCACCTCATCGGGCATCAAGCGCATGACCAACAGCAAGCCAAAAGGCACGATGAGCAAGTCATCCAAATAACCCAAGACGGGAATGAAATCAGGAATCAAATCAATGGGGCTGAGCGCATAGGCAGCCACCAAACCCGCCAAGAGGCGCGCACCCACAGGAGCTTGCGGGTCGCGCGCTGCAAAGTAGACCGTCACCACATCGCGCTTGATGCCGCGGGCCCACGTTTTCAACCGAGAAATGACAGAAGGAGGCGTCGCTGAGTCCGTCATTTCTAAAGTCAGGCCAAAGCCACACGCATTTGGTCAACCACCGCTTTGTAGTCAGGCTTGCCAAAAATCGCGCTACCCGCCACAAAGGTGTCGGCGCCTGCATCGGCGACTTGGCGAATGTTGTCGGGCTTGATACCGCCGTCGACTTCAAGGCGAATGTCTTTGCCGCTGCGTTCAATCCATTTGCGCGCCAGCTCGACTTTGCGCAAGGCTGAATCGATGAAGCTTTGGCCACCAAAGCCAGGGTTCACGCTCATGATGAGGATGAGGTCAATCTCGTCAATCGTCCACTCCAACACGTCCAACGGCTCAGCCGGGTTGAACACCAGCCCCGCTTTCACGCCCTTGCTCTTGATGGCTTGGATGCTACGGTGCACATGGTCGCTCGCGTCTGGGTGAAAGCTGATGTAGTCCGCGCCAGCTTCGGCAAACGAAGCGGCCAAGGCGTCCACGGGGGAAATCATCAAATGCACGTCGATGGGCACCGCCACGCCAGCAGGCGTTTTGGCGTGTGGTTTCAAGGCTTGGCAAATCATGGGGCCGAACGTGAGGTTGGGCACATAGTGGTTGTCCATCACGTCAAAGTGAATCCAGTCAGCGCCTGCGGCGATGACGTTTTTCACCTCATCGCCCAAACGGGCGAAATCGGCAGACAAGATGGAGGGGGCGATGTGGAATGGGGTGCGTGGGCTGGTCATGGGGTGATTATTTCACCCTCCGCGAAGGGTGGCTGGCTTAGGCCAAAATCACCCCATGCCACGCTACAAATTTCAAGTCGAAGTTCATCCGCAATACCTGTCTGAGCAGTCCGACCCAGACGGCGGTTTGTACACCTTCGCTTACACCATCACCATCACTAACGTGGGCAATGTGGCGGCACAGCTCATATCGCGTACTTGGAATGTGAACGATGCCAACGGCACGCACGAAAAGATCAAAGGCTTAGGCGTGGTAGGCCACCAACCCTTGCTGCAACCGGGTGAGCAATTTGAGTACACCAGCGGCACCCGCCTGCGCACACCCACGGGCACCATGCACGGCAGCTACTTTTGCGTGGCCGAAGACGGTGAGAAGTTTGATGTCGACATCCCCATGTTTGTGCTCGACGCGCTCAGCGATGAGCCTGGCAGCCGCAACCTGCATTGAACGTCATGGGTGAATTTGATCTGATCGAGCGCTACTTCAAGCGCCCCACACACAAAGCCGCATTGGGTGTGGGTGACGATTGCGCGTTGCTCAACACCACGCCCGGCATGCAACTGGCTGTGTCCAGCGACATGTTGGTGGAGGGCCGCCACTTCTTAAGCACGGTCGACCCAGCCCGCTTGGGACACAAAGCCTTGGCGGTGAACCTGAGCGATTTGGCCGCTGTGGGCGCAGAGCCTTTGGCCTTCACCCTCGCACTCTCGTTGCCCCGCGTAGACGAAGCATGGTTAGCTGGCTTTTCCAGCGGCTTGCTGCGCTTGGCCGATGTGCACGGCTGTGAGTTGGTAGGCGGCGACACCACACAAGGACCGTTGAACATTTGCATCACCGTCTTTGGCGAAGTGCCCCCAGGCGACGCGCTGCTGCGCCAAAACGCGCAAGTAGGTGATGACATTTACATCAGCGGCACCGTGGGCGATGCGCGCTTGGCACTCGAAGTGTTTCGCGGCACACACACGCTTTCGGGCGAGGCCTTTGAGCAAGCCCGTTTGCGCATGGAGCAGCCCACACCGCGCGTAGCACTGGGCAGCGCACTGCGCGCCGTAGCCAACGCAGCCATTGATGTGAGCGATGGTTTGCTGGGCGACCTAGGTCACATCCTCAAACGCTCAGGCGTGGGCGCGCAAATTGACACCACATGGCTGCAAGCCGCAGGCCACTTTGGTGAAGCGCATTTGCCTGCGGGCATCACGCCAGTGCTGGCCGAGCTCGCTTGGAACAAGCGTCTTGAATTTGCCTTATCCGGTGGTGACGATTACGAACTGTGCTTCACCGCACCCGTGAACCAACGCGAACTAGTGCATGCCGCCGCATGGGAAACGAACACACCCGTCACGCGTATTGGGCGCATCACGCAAGAACAGGGGTTGGTGGTGCTGGACCCACAAGGCCAACCGATTACGAAACGCTTTGCGTCGTTTGACCACTTTGCTTAAAGCCCCGGCGACATCTCCCGGCGCTGTTGCTGCGTATAGCCACCATAGCCCCAATCCGTGGCCGCCAGTTCTTGCACGCTGATGTAGCTGGTGGCATGCAACTGCTGGCCCTGCGCCAAATACTGGGGCAACAAAGCAAATGCTGCGGCAACGAACGCGGTTTTCTCAGCGGTTGAGTTCGTCCCGTGCGTGATGCGAATGTCTAGCTGCATCAGCACTTGAGCAGACACTTCACCGCCCACCCACCAATCATTTGCGGGGATACGCTCAAAGACCACAGAGGTCACATCTGAGCGTTTATGCAGCACTTGCGTGCTGAGCGCGGTCAACTCTCGTGCCAAGGCATGAGCATCGGTGAGCCGCGCATGGGCGGATAGCTTCAGGGTCAGAATGGGCATCTCAAACCACCTTTGCCTTTGAACTGTCCGTGCACATGGATACGCGTGACTGATGGTGTCGAGCTAAACGACTCAAAAACCGTGACAAACTTCTTATTGCTTTTGCGCAGCTTGCATCCACACCATCCCAAAAATCTGGAACAGCTTGGCGACGCAAGCGACGCGCCTGTTGCTTGGCCTGGGCAATCAAAGCGGCATGGTCGAGGGGCTCATAGCTTGGCGGAGGATTACGCATCTCAGTTCTCCAGTTGATGAATCGGTGAGATAACTTTAGGTTTTCAACCGCGTATGCGAAACACCACCGAGAACAAATCGGTGTTGCACAAACTGCAAGAGCACTCCATTACCATGCAGGCATGGCTGATTTGAGCTTTGATGATTTACGACTGTTCGCACGCGTTGCGGCGCTAGGCACGCTATCGGCGGTGGCACGCGAACGCAATGTGCCTGTCAGCCAAATTTCACGTGGACTTCAACGCATCGAAGCCACCTACAGCACTCAGCTGATTTTGCGAACAACTCACGGCTTATCACTCACTCCAGAGGGTGAGGTGCTGCACGCATATGCGCTACGAATTCTGGGTGAGGTTGATGCACTTGATGCAGAGTTCGACCACACGCGCACACGAGTCACTGGACTCGTGCGAGTGAGCATGAGCACTGTGATCGCCCAACACCTGATGGTCGACAGCCTGCCAGCACTGCATGCACGCCACCCTGAGCTGCGCGTGGATTTTCGGGTGGATGATGCGCTGATAGACATGGCACGCGAAGGTATTGACATTGCCATTCGCACAGGTGAGCCACAGACTGACACCTTGGTCATGCGTCGATTGGGCCTGCTACATAGGCGCTTGTACGCGAGCCCCAGCTATTTGAAAACGCGTGGCACACCGCAAAGTGTGGATGATTTGCGCGCGCATGACTTGATCACTCACAGTCAACACGAACACTTGAATATTTGGCCGACACAAGACGGCACACCGTTTCGCGCAAGTGGGCCTTTCAGCTCAGACAATGCCGCAACCATGACATCGATGGCCAT
>JACCDG011267894.1_pt1 | contig 24846 bp, 23 predicted proteins | sample 7442471 | NCBI WGS metagenome assembly JACCDG01 (sample SAMN15323444, study PRJNA562643) | freshwater metagenome | isolation source: river surface water | place: USA:Blue River Watershed | collected 2017-08-17 | reverse complement strand
TACCTCTATCAGATGGATGCTGCGAACAATATGGTTGCTCCTGGAGGTGCTCCAGCAGACCGACAACAAGGTGTATGTCCGACAGGATGGCATATAGCGACGGATTGTGAATTTCAATACGTCGAACATAGCCTCGGTATGACAGTTGCTTCTCAGCAAGCTGTTGGTGCTCGGGATTCTCTCGGTGTGGATACTAAATTGAAGGTATGATGATCTTCGGGATTTGATTTCTCACTCTCTGGTAATCGCCGATTCAATACCGGATTTATCAATGGTGGCTCTGAATGACATCTCTGGTCGAGCGAGTGTCTGACAACATGATGCTTCAAACGTATCATGAATAATACCACAGGAAATATAGCACGTATTCAGGGTGACGGAGGTACTTATGATTCATCTCATCATGCCTCTGGTTCTATCCGTTGTGTCAAAGACGGATCAACGACTCCTGTGAATATGTGCCCTGTCGCTGGTTGTGCCGAGGGACAATATTATTGTCACGCCGAATCAGTGTGTAAGCCTGCGAACCAATCATGTGGTACTCTCACATGTAACGTGAATGGTGTCTGTGATGAGTATGAATCATGTAATTGTAGTGATTGTAATGGTCAGACTGATCACTGTATGAGCCAATCAGGAACACAACTTGTCTGTGCAAAAGATATAGCCCAGGCATGTTACACTGATAAATTTCCATATTGTCTTTCGGCATGTTTAGATGGTTACAAGTTTGATCTATCAACAGGGAAGTGTCTCTTAAGCTCCTCTCCTGATATTCCATATTCTAAAACACTCACACTTTCTGGCACCTCAGGAAACAACAATCATCTTTTTGAAAAAATAGCAACTCTCCCTCCAGGAGAATATACATTTAGTGGTTCCGGTACAAGCTATAATGATGGAGGTGGGGGAACAAATATGGTTTTTTTCTCAGAGAAAGATATTAACCTGAGTAATCCAGATAATATAGGGCTTCCTCCTGACGGTTTTGATAGAACGAAATACTGAGCAGCTACAGGCGCTTGCCCAGAGGTTGTCTATTACCAATGACCAAACGATCCATATATTGTTTATGCTGTGAAACGATGTGGTTATGAGACAAAACAGTGGATTATTCCTGCTGGTACAAAAGTAGTGTCTCAAAAAAATATTTATCTCTACCGTTACCTGAGTCAATCTGCTGTAGCAGGCACTATTAATATAAATGGTTTTTCGAAGGGGGTACAAAGTACTCCTGATGTTAATCCGTATACCACTGAAACTGACGGAAGTCGTCTCTACGACAATCCTCGTAAAAATGGCAATCCCATCACTGCCAAACAAAAGAAGGCGATATCAAGTGCTGATGCATTTTGTCGTGAACAATGACTATACCTGGCGACTATTGTTTCTCAGACAGCATATACGGGTACTGCAGCTATCTGGGATACAAATTGGTCCACTATTTCTACCAATGCTGTGATCACGAAGCTCAGATGTTCTGTCACAAAAAACGAAGCAGAAACTTCGTGAATCAAAGTGTACACAAATACTATTGCTCGGTTTGGTTGACGATACACGGGTACCTATGATGATTTTAGAAATACCGATACCAATGGTGTAGTGAGTGTGTGTTCTAACGTAGGATATGATGCTGGAATTGCAAATTCTGGTCTTGCACCATTTAATGACTGACAAGTAGCAGGAGTCAACTATAAATGTAACGATTGAGCTGCTCCAACCAGACATTTTCATAATGGTTCGCCAATTGACAATAATGGTGGAGGCGGGAGCGGTTGGTGTGCATCGACATCAGTCGAATGGGTACTTTGTAAACCAAAAGAGATAAGTATATCAATGATATCATCACCTCTTGCTCCGGCTCTTTCTACTCAAAAAGGCGCCTGTTGTCCTGCATGATCAGACTGGGATTCATCCAAAAATCTCTGTATACCGAGAAATTGTCTCACTGGCCAATACTGGTGTCCACTCACGAATGCTTGTATCGCATCAGGGACATCATGTGGTGACAATACAGATGGTACAGGTGGTAATCAATGTGATAATGATAATATTTGTGATCTCACAGAGGGTTGTGGCTGTAGTGACTGTCATGGTAAGCAAGATAAATGTAGTGAGGGAAATTTTTGTCAGTATGGTGGTGACGGTACACAACAAAATAGTCAGTGTGTCTCGGGGTGTCCTACAGGTACATACTACTGTACTCAAGCTCAGAGCTGTATCGCTACTGGTATTCGTTGTGATACTGGGTGTGCTGTCGGTCAGTATTGGTGTCCTCTCACACAGAGCTGTCTCATCTCTGGTACTTCGTGTGGTGACAATACAGTAGGTGCTGGAGGTAATCAGTGTAATACCAATGGTGTCTGTGACATGAATGAAGGCTGTGGCTGTAGCGACTGTAGTGGCAAACAAGATCATTGTCAGGCTGGGCTTATCTGCCAACACAATGCTTCTGCTCCAAAACAGAGCCAATGTATTGCTGATCCGGTAGGTTGCCCTGTTGGTACCTATTTCTGTAGTATTTCTAACAAATGTGTAGCACGAGGTACTGTCTGTGGTACAGGGAGTGATACAGGCAATGGTACGACATGTAATAACAATGCCACTTGTGATGCCAACGAGAGCTGTGATTGTCGTGATTGTCATGGCAAACAAGATAAATGTGCGACAGGACTCATATGTGATTTTGTCGCTACTGATATCAAACAGAGCCAGTGTGTCGCTAATACGACGAATGCGTGTAATGCCAATGCTGTCTGTGATGCCAACGAGAGCTGTGATTGTATCGATTGTCTGGGACAGAGGGATCATTGTGCTCTTGGTAATTTTTGTAGCTATGGTGGACTCACGACACCAGCACAGAGTCAGTGTATAGGAGGCTGTCCTGCGGGTACGTATTTTCAGACGCAGTGCCAGATGTGTGTGACTCCAGGAGCTACTGTATGCCCGGGCACCAATACTGCTATCAATCTCGCTCCTACTCCCGCCGTTTGTAATAACAATGGTACCTGTGATGCCACAGAGAGTTGTCAATGTGTGGATTGTACAAATGGTGGTACAGATGACAAAGATACATGTGGTATCATAGGCGGTGTCCAAGCTCTCTGTAGTGATGACAAGCCAACTGATGGAAAACCGGGTGCCTGCTGTATACCTCCATCGACCTGGAACACTGCCACTGGTACTTGTATGGAATGTACCAACACTCAAGCTCCATCTGAACTCAAAGCAGGTGTCGATCAACCATACATCAGTTGCACAGGTAATGGAGATACAACTCAGACACACTTCAGATATCGTATCACCAAAACATCAGGTACTCCAACAGCTGATGTATACACTTCAACTACTCCATCTCCAGTCGGTACTCAACTCCTCCACACTGCTACACCATTCACAGAATGAACCTACAAAGTAGAGTGTTTCTATGGTACAGCGTCAAATGTTCCAACTGATACTCTCGCCACTCCACATACTTGTACGAAGAGTATTCAGGTCAAAACAGGAAATGTACAATGATGTGATACTCTCATTACTCACAAGGATAGTCTCCTCACCTCTGTTCTCCATGACGCCAATCCATTTAGTGCTTCTTCTCGATGTGTCAGTCGTATACTCGATACTTCTTTTTCTCAACCATTTAGACTCTTCTACGGCAGTGAGCCTCATATAGCACTTGAATACGATAACGTCTTTGCCATGTTGGAAATAGTGTGACTTTCTGTTCCGAATTTCCGATCATTTACAGCAGGTAATACTGATATACGATGTGCTGTGAAAGTCGGTGGTGGATATTCGACGAATAATGCTTGTTTCAAAACAGCGTGTGTTGGAGGTTCATGTTCTCTTCCACAGACATTCTCCGTCGTAAACTCTGCGAATCATACCTGTACAACAGACGACAAATCACTCTATGATATAGGTTGTAATCCACTCGCTGATCAAACTACCAAAGATGCTTGTGCAAAATGGTTCTCTGATGCCTTTGCAAAAAATACTTCTTGAACTAACACATTCACTACACACTTTACTTTCGGTTGAGCACATACACCTATTAGTTGTACCAAATATCCTCCAGGAGCACTCCCAGGTGGACTCAATATGTATGCCAACTTTGTCTGTAAGGCTCTCCTCCCAAATGGAGAAGAAGTAGAAATCTATGGTGCAGAAGACAATGGCACGCCTATCAAGGCTCTCCAGACAACAGCGTATACGACGAAGAAAGATAACCAAGTACCAAATCTCCAACCAGTTGCTTATTATTCATCAGAGTCTCTCTCAGCGAATTCACTCATCTCTACTCCAACGAGATGGCAAAAAACCAATGTCACGGCTGTGGTGACTTGTACTGATGCTCCTGGTGTTTCTGATGGTGATACTTGTGCCTGTGCGCCGGTAGTTGATACAAGTTCTACCACTCCTGACCTCTGGTCTCCTGGTATCCCTGACTCAACTATCTGAGCTGACATCATGCGGTACACTCGTACTATCACTACATCACTCAATGGTGCTACTGTCGCTGTCCGAGATACAGCAGGGAATATCTCTCCTGATGCTCGTAGTATTAGTATCGGTGTCGATACTGTTGCTCCAACAGTGAACATCACTACCACTGGCACTTCTCCATCTCTCGCTGTCACCATCACAGCGACAGACAACACCGGATGATCTGGTATCTGGAAAGACAACATCCAAACACAGACCTACCTTGCAACAGCACCAATGCCAACCTTTGATGACAAGTGTAATCTCACTTCATCTGACTCATTGCTCTACGAAACATATTCTTCAACAGGTACTCCACTCGCACTCACCAAATCAACAGCAACTCCAATCACACTCAATACGAGTACACACAAACTCGCATACTGTATCCAAGACAATGCTGGTAACGTCACCAAATGATTCTACCCAAGCATCCCTGTTGCATGTTTCTCATCAACCAATCTCCCAACTGTTCCTGGATCAACACCAAGCGCTGTACCATCCATCGCTACTTACGTCGCTCCTCTTATCGCACGTATTGCTCCAACAACTGGTGTCGGACAATTTGGTTATGGTATGAGTACTGATGCTACCAATGCTAACTGTTTCCGAGGTATCATCACCAGCAACGTCACACGTCTCATCAGCAATCAATACAATGCGAGTACAGCATCAACTGTTGATTGGTCTGCACCAGCGAAGATCAAATCAAATCCAACGCTCAGCAACACGAATGGTTACTACTTCCACACAGCGATGACACCAAATCTCCTCACGATTAACACCAATCCATCTGGTACAGGACCAAAAGTCGTCTACGCTGAAGGAGCTGACATCCAAATCAATGCTGACATCAACTACCGTGATCCATCAACAACCACCAATCCAAATACTCTCCTCATCATCATCGCGAAGAGAGGAACAACTGGTGCTAATCCAGCAGGAGGAAATATCTACATCAATCCATCTGTAAAAAATATCGACGCTATCCTCATCACTGATGGAGCTATCATGAATGGTGTCAACTGAACTCCAAAAGACTACATCACCAATCCAACAGACCTTATCAATCGTCTCACTATCAATGGACGAATCTACTCTATGAACACACGAGGAGGTTCTATCGATGCATCTATACTCACCAGCAACAATCTCGGAATGATCACCACCAACACTGGTAAAGTCTTCGCAAACAATGCGAGTCTCACAACGAATGCGAGTCCAGCACAAGCAGCGGCACAAGACCTCGAGAGATTCCGAGTCATCAATGATGATGGTAATACTCAATGTACTCTCTTCCTCAACTACAAGACTATTCCAATCAACACCCTTCCTCCTATCCTTCAGAGACCAAGTGGTTATGCTGGGGGAAGTTGTGGGTTTTAATGACAACATATATTCCCAAAAAGACACGTCATCTTCACTCGATAATCCCAATTCAATCATATAATTCTCTTATCTTCTTCACCCACTATGAAAAAATATTTCCTTACTTGAGCTCTGATTACGATCACAGCGACGACACTCTACGCTACTACAGCTGGCAGTACTGTCGTTGATAAAATGAAAGCTGCTGCTCATTCTTTCACACTTGCTACCAGTCTCAATCCTACTGATACAGGTCTCACATCAGCACCACTTGTTGGTAAAAAAACAGGAGATGTCCTCACAGCAGGGGAGTATAATAGATTACTTGAGATGATTGCTCAAGGGAGCGTAGGATGAAGTTCTAGTTGGGTTGATGTGCCGCTGACAGACACGTCCGATTTTGATGATAATTGTGATTATAGAGTTAAATTAAGTTCAGTATGAAACTTGCCAGGATGAAATAAAGACGATTGGATTTATAGTCCGGATCGAATTGGTAAAAAAGTTATTAACTGGTCTAATTCAATCGTTATTCAATCTGCAACGAAAAATGTTCTCTGGTGGCAGTGGTCAAGTAATGACACATATGCAAATGTCAGTGCTGCTTGGGGTTTAAATATAACAAAAATAGAAAAACTCTGTGGAGGTGGTGGTTCCGGCTCTTTAAATCAAACCAATACAGGTGTATCTTCTCGGGCAAAAGCAGTTCGAGCGAGTGGTTATACATTAAATATTCCGACCGGCATTACTGATTGGCCAAATACAATTGTTTGTGATGGCTACGGTGGTTTGGCTGGGTGAAGGCAGATTTTAACCTTAGATTTAACTGGTAATAATCTCGTCTGATATACTCAAGCAGAAGGTGTTGGTGTTTACTTTAATCCTTCTACTGGAGTAATTGCTCAAGCTGATAGGGTGCATGCAACATGTGGTGCAAGTGCTGGAAATATTGCCACTATTTGTGCAGAGAGGCGTTGTGTGGATTAGCCCCTGTCTATTGAGGAAACTCAGCAGGGGAAAGTTGTGTGCTAATTAGCCATTGATACAAAAAACCTCACAGGTTATGTAAGGTTTGATATTGTATGGTGCCGAGGAGTAGAATTGAACTACCGACACAAGGCTTTTCAGGCCTCTGCTCTACCACTGAGCTACCCCGGCGAACGGAAGAGAGTATATGGTAATTAGTAATTAGTAAATAGTATTTTATAAAAATACCAATAACCGACAACTAACAGCTACTCACACGAGACTATTCTTAGTGCTTGATTTTGATCTGTCCGAATTCGAGTTCCACAGGAGTATCACGACCGAGGAGGTTGATATTCAGTTTGAGTGTGCCTTTTTTCTCGTTTACTTCGACGATTTTTCCTTCACTTCCAGCAAATGATCCAGCGAGGATAGTCGCATAGTCACCGATTTTGACTGGAGTCTTGTATTCCGCATTCTTTTCTTCGACCATACCCTGTATGCGAGCGAGTTCTGCATCTGAGACAGGAACAGGAACTGTACCAGCACCGAGAAATCCTGTGACATTTGGAGTATTGCGGACGACGTACCATGACTCGTTGGTGACAACCATTTTTACGAGGATATAGCCTGGAAAGACGTTTCTTTTGTTTTTGACTGAGCCTCCACCTTTTTTGAGTGTGATAACATCGTGGAGAGGGACGAAACAATCGAGGATAAATTTCTCGAGGTTAAACATCTCTCGACGTTGCATGAGGGATGTGCGGACGTTTTCTTCTGTTCCAGAGATGACTCTGATGACGTACCATTCTGGTTTTGGTGCAAAGAGTTTTGACATGGAGAGTCGCTAGGAAATAGAGATTATTTTTGTGCTTCTACAGGGACTGGAGTGGCTGTGACCTTGCTTCCGTCCTCGGTAGTTATCTCGAGTGGAGCAGTGGTCACCGCAGGTGATCCTGAGAGGTCTGCTTTTGCTGGAGCATGGATCATGTTTCGTATTTCAAACATACCATTACTGAACAAGAGTGTCAGGAGATACGTAAAGAGTGTCATACCAGCGATAACAGAGACAACGACTTGGAAAAATTTCTTTGTTTCAAGATGCGTAGGCCAGACGACGTGTTCGAGTTCTGCGACAGATTCTTTGAGAAAGTTGGTCATAAAAGTGGTATAATACAAAAAGACAAACCGAGTATAGAAAAAATACCCACAGAGTCAAATCCTTTCTCACTCTTATAAACCCATCAAATCCCACACTCTTGCTGCGATATTACGAGGCTTCCCCTGATGAGGGTGGTGATGGAGATTGATAAAAGGCACACTATTAGCTTCGAGAAAGCCACAACGCTGTGTTTTCCATGATTTCGTGATATCAGCAATCATAAAATCAAAACCGACAATAGGATCACCAAAGACACGGGCTGCACGCTCGAAGAGTTCTCGATTGTCGGGGTGACATAGGTCATATTCTTCCGATGCGCCACCACCATAACTGAGGCCGATTTTTTCTGAGAGATAGACGACCTCACCTTTTTGAGGTATATAGTCAAAGATGCTCTTATCCCACGCGTCATGAGAGACGAGTTTCCACGGTTTCAAGAGTTCATCTGTATCGATTTTGATACGTCCGTCACAAGAGAGTTGTCTCTTGAGAAACCATGCCATACTTTGTGTTGGTTTTACTTCAGCGATTTCTTTGTCACGTGTTTTATTTTTTTCTTCTATGAGTTTCATGAGTGTGCTCTTGCCATCTCAGAGAACCTGAGGCTGTGTCCCAGAGAGAACTCCTGCGAGTTTGTAGTCTATGACGGTTGCTCGATAGACAGGTCAGAAGAGTTGTTCTTCTACTATGACCCAGAGACAGAGTTGTCGTGCGATTTTATAAGCGTGATAGAGGTCATCGCGGTCACGGACATAAGTCACGACGTGTCGTCCTCGGCTTCCGAGACGTGGCTTCACGATGATAGGATGGTCGATGCGATCAAATATGTCTTTTGCTTCTTGAAATGAAAATGCATGTCCACCACGTGCGACAGGCAGATTATTTTTTTCACATGTCTTTTTGAATATTCATTTATCATCGAGTGTGAGGAGATTTGATTGATCTGCCATATACGGACGTGGTATACCTGAGAAGGTGATGATTTTTTTTCTCCATTTTCCAGGGACAGCTTTGCGGACGATGTAGAGATCGACTCAGCGATCGAGGATTCGTACTTCACGCATTTCGAGACCACGTTTCTCAGCTTCTTCCCAGAGAACTCTCGCTCTATCGAGTGTATTTTTCCCTGGTTTTTTTGCCAGTTTGATCATGAACATGAGTCGACCGAGTCCGATAATCCAGAGAGTGATAGTATCTTCCCATCGATTCAGAAATTTCGCAATAGGATTGCAGAGAAATCATACTTGTAATCGCTCGAAGAGTATATTGATGGTATCGAAATACCAATTGAGATAGTGTGGGACCGGATTGTTGCCACAGTATGGACACGAGTGTTTCTTTGTCATATTGTTTTAGTCTAGTCATTTTTGTCGCGTTTCTCAAGTATTGAAGCGTCTTTCGAAGATGACAAAGATATATATATAGGCTCGTATATGTTTGACAATTAATTATTTTGTATATTATATACAATATACTGCTTTTAAAAAATACTATGACTCCAAGGACATCAACAAACACTTCGGCAGAATTGCTAGGAGAACTCTCTCAGAGAAAATGAATTCAGGGTAAGGCGGCTAAATTGCTTTTAAGTCATGATACACAACCAGCAGACGAAATAGTTCGTAATCTTGTATGACTTGTTTCCGGTATGAAATCTGGTATACAGGGAGGTATTCCAAAATCTTACCCATTTCCACTTGCGGAAATTATGGAGGTATGATTTAGACGTATTAATGAGGCGGGTTGAAGTGTGCATATTGGACATATTTCAGAACAATATGTTCCAATGCAACCTGTTGATATGATAGTGTTTATCTCACAGAGTGATACTTCGCGATTTACTCTCAGTGTCGACCCCAAAAATCCTGCGGGACTCCTCATAACTCTCCTGTAGTTGTTACCCCACAGTAAACTGCTCGAGGAATTCGATTTTATTTTCGTGGAAGAGGCGTATATCGTTGATTCCATAGCGAATCATCGCGAGACGTGTGAGTCCAAAACCACCTGCAAATCCTGAGTATTTCTCTGGATTGAGACCGCCTTCTCGGAGAACATTTGGGTGTATGAGTCCACAGCCCATGAATTCAAGCCAACGACCTTTACCGTCTTTTTCCCACCAGAGATCCACTTCAATGCCAGGTTCTACGAATGGGAAATATCCCGGACGCATACGGATTTTTGGTTCGTATCCGAAGAGTTCTTTGAGCATCGTCAGAATAGTGTGCTTCAGATGACCGATATTGATATTATCACCGACGACCATGAATTCCATTTGCTCAAAGAGGATATCGTGTGTTGCATCGATTTTTTCATTTCTGAAACATGGCCCAAAATAGACAGCCCGGAATGGAGGAGTTTTGGTTTTGAGGAGTTCATTTTGGAGACATGAGGTATGTGTCGCCATGACTCGTCCATCCTTGAGCCAAAAAGTATCTTGCATATCGCGTGCTGGATGCCAACTTGGAATATTTAATGCATCGAAATTCTCATATTCAGTAGCGATATTGGGTGTTCTATGAACATCGAAACCCATTCGAGCTACGACATCGATGAGTTGTGATTGAACAATTTTGATAGGGTGTTGCACTCGGCCCTGAGATTTTGCTGGTATCGTCATGTCGATAAATCGATTTTCAGCATGTTGGAGCTCTGTCTCACGTATTTCTTTTTCTTTGGCTGCCATTTCGAGTTCGACATCAGCTCGGAGTTCGTTGAGAGATTTACCAAATGTTTTTTTCTCTTCTGGCGAGAGGCTCGCGACATTTTTGAGCATTTCAGTGAGGATTCATTTTTTTCCCACGAGACTATTACGATATTCGACGAGGTCTTTGAGACTCGCGAGAGCTGCTATACCAGCGTGGATTTCGGGCTTGAGAGTTTCTAGAGTTTTCATAAAAAAATTAATTACTTTTTACTATATTTTTTACTCGGGCATTTCAGTTTTGATCTATTTCAAAATCATATTTTATCTTTCCTCCACAGATAAAACCATTTTCTTTTTCAAAGCATTCAGAGTGTTTTATGAAAAAATCACTAATAAGTTTTGGATTTGTCACGGGATGTTCTGTCGTCTCATTTTCATTGAATACGTTGAGATTATACCCGTGGTCTTTTGAAGAAATACTATCGCTCTGAGCAGTTTTTATTGATGTTTTGAAAATCGGAGAGCGGGCTATCGTTTCTCTCTTTATAAATTCTCCGTCTTTGGAAAAATATATCTTTTCAAATCCATACAATGAAAATACGTCATCACAACAGTATCTGCTTTCTGTGAGAATTATAGTATTTTTATCAACTTCAACACTAAATATTCCGTATGTTTTATCTCAGTCTATTTTTCTTATCAGACTATTGATACTAACAAAGATTTTTTTCTTTCTATTGAAATAGTATTCTGACGGTTCTCCTTCGTGTCATCAGCTCGTGCTAAATAGATATTCATCATCACTGATTTTTCTAACACTATGCCCAGCAAACTCTCCACACCACAATGATACATTCAGAGGTCCATACACTTGATTTGATTGTTCATCTTCGAATTCAATAGTGCCCTCTAATCAGACAAATTCACCATTTTCTGAAGGCAATTCGGTTTGTTGTTTATAGAGTAAGTTTACTCCATCATCGAGTTTGAGCTTTTGTGTATTTTTGCCATATTGATTTGGCATCAGCATCCAGTAGGTACCTTTTTCTTTTGAGGTTATTTTCTCGTAAAATGGACCACACTGCTCATATTGTAGGAAATTTTTATTGGTTAAATCTTTTACTGCTTGGAATTCTTCTGGTTCAGTTTTTAGAGGATAGTAATACAGTATAAAAAAACGTTCATATATTGTATTATTTTTAGAATACGCTCTTAAGAGATAAGTATTTCTTCATATTTTCATATCAGTTAGATTGATGGAAAAATCTGTTTCACGAAAATCTTCTACTAATCTGGATATATTATCACGGCTATTAATTATTTCGATGCTTTGTATTGTGGGGCCAACTTTCCCAGAAAGAGTAAATTTGGATTTATTAGAAATTTGTATTGAACCGTTGGCACTTGAATTGAAATAAATATTGGATGTATTATTTGATACAGGCACTTGGTCTGGTCCATTTGCGGGCAAAAGTGAGATGCTGAGCGGTTTTGGGAATTTATCGATCATTTTCTGTATTCCCTCGTCTCATGACCAGTCGCTATCACGGATAACGGTTGGTGGTGATGACATGAGTCATATTTCTCCGCTTGTGAGAGTAGGGGTATCTCATATATTATTTATAGATACTCCTGATGATTGTTTTATATAGGTTCCTATTGCTAGTAAAATAGCAGCGATTGAGAAAACTACTATGATAGTTTTTTTCATATTATTTCTTTTTCATAATAGCAGGGATGGCGATGTGTCCACCGATGATTTCTTGCTTGGTCACAGCGAGGAGTTTCTCCGCATCGTCGGGCATACTGACTTCATCTTTTCGCATAATCATCTGGTCCCGAGAAGCATGTTTTGCTTCTTTGACACTTGAGATGTCTACTTCTTGGAGTTTTTCTATGTAGCCGAAAATACCAGCGAGTTGTCACTGATACATGGTGACTTCTCCATCGGTGAGGTGGAGACGTGCGAGTTTAGCGACATGTCGTACTTGGTCTTGCGTTGGTATCATAGAGCGATATACTAAGGGCGATTTACTTTGATTGTATCGTATATATTTTTCACCGCAAAGCAAGCTATGGCTGATGAGTTATTCGCAGGGTTTACACCTACATCACCAACACCACCACCCAAACCTCCTGAAGAAACCCCTGTTTCTCCAGCATCTTCTGATGCTTCTTCTCTCCTCAATTTCTGAGCTTCAACAGTATCTGAGCCAAGCCCAACTACGCCTCAACCGGCTCCAGAAATTGCTCCAGAGACAACCACCGAAACATCTCCTACACAATTTTTTACAACAAATACAGAAGCTGATACTGTCACACCTACTCCTCCTGTTGTTCCAGTTCCTGAAGCTCTCCTTCATATCATTTCTGATGCAGAAGTACTCACTCCTGCTGAGACCGTGGCTCCGCCTGTGTCGACGAGTGTTTCGCTAGAACCATCTCTCTCTTGAGAGAGTACTCAACTGACTCCAACAGAGACTCCTGTGAACACTCCTTCAGTTCCGTCACATGCTCCTATAGATACGGTGAATCCACCGGATGTTTCACCGGTTGTCGACAAAAAAGATGCCCCTGTCAAAAACACCGATGCACGTTTGGAGAGCTTCATTAAAGACGACGCCATTTATCAACAGATGCTTCGTACCGTCGATGCACAGAGATTGAGATTATCTCTTGCTGTGCGGTATGCACTCTTGATGTTCGGCATATTTCTCGTTTTTGCCTGGATTGTGAATAATCGTGTTATTATGTTTGGTTTTTCAGAGTTTGTCTGGTTAGCGCGTATTCGAGATGGACTTTTTGGACTCATGGCTGGATTATTTTCTGCGACACTTTGGTATGGTAGCCCTGTTTGGTTTCACAATATTTTGTTTGTGATGATTCTTCGTCTTTTTGCCCTTGTGTTTTTTGTCGGAGTACTGAGCGCTCTTTATTTTCCCATTTTGTAGTTATGAAATATTTCAAAAATAGTATTCTCATTATCGCCTCTCTCTTACTCCTCACAGCTTGTGGAGAAACAACAGTCGATGATAATGGCCTCACATTATACCGATGAAATGCCTACGAAATGCGTGTCCCTGCTTCGTGGGAGCAAGTCGAAAAAACGCAGATGTCGACACCAGTTCGTGGCACAGTCGAGCTCGCTATGCGTTCTCTCGTGAGTAATCGTGGATTTATGAATAATCTCACCGTCCTCTCTGATACGATCCAGAGTGAGACAGCGACATCGAGCGAATACATGCGTCAGACCATGCTCTGGGCATCACGCGAGTATCTCTCGACGACTATAGAAAATGAAGAATCTATCACATTTGCTGATGGTACGACGAGTGCTCTGGTTATTTTCCATGCAAAATACAACGAGATTACTGAAGAACATCTCTTTATGCAGACAGCACGTATCTGTGGCAAAACGGTCTATCTCATCACGCTCTGACTCGAAAATGATACACCGGCTGATACCTACGATAGATACCGTCCGATACTGGCGAGCTTTACTTGTAAATAATCCTCATGCGTTTCTTCGAAGCCATACTGAGCCACAATCGTCACACCCTCCTCCATCATGTCAATTTGGAGATTAAAAAAGGTGAGTGGGTATTTCTCGTTGGTCCTTCTGGGAGCGGTAAGACGACTATTCTCCAGTCTATATTTGGCAATCTCGCGCCATCAAAATGATCTTTTATCAACGATCAATGACGAGACATCTATCAATTTTCACCTTCTGAACTCCGTGCCTACCAACGCACTGGCGGTATGATATTTCAAGACTACAAACTCATTTCCTATAAAACTGTTGCAGAAAATATCGCCTATGCGATGGAGATTTGTGGTTATGCTCATGAGACTATTGAGCCCCGAACGAACGAACTCCTCGATCTCGTCGGTATGGTTCATAAAAAAAACGCTTTTCCTCCTAAACTCTCAGGAGGTGAGTCGCAGCGTGTCGCCATTGCTCGTGCCCTCATACACGAACCGGCGATGATACTCGCTGATGAACCGACTGGGAGTCTCGATCATAAAAATGTGACCATTATCATGGATCTCCTCTCGACTATTCACAAACAAGGAACGACTATAATCTTTGCAACACACGATCAGAAACTTCTCTCAACTCCCAATACTCGAGTTATTGATGTCACTCAATTTCATTAATACTGCTTATGTCTCTTTTTATAGGTATCATTCTAGCTCTTTTTGTCTTCTTCATTGTTGTATTTCTCCACGAAATGGGGCATTTTCTCGTCGCTCGTTGGAGTGGTGTCAAAGTTCACGAATTTGGTATAGGTATACCTCCACGACTCCGACGCTTATTCACCGATAAACATGGTACTGAATGGACACTCAACTGGCTCCCAATTGGAGGTTTTGTCCGACTCAAGTGAGAAGACCTCATATCACCAGAGAGTCATTCAAAAGACTCACTCGCACGAGCGCCTTGGTGGAAACAAGTGTTGATTCTCCTCGCTGGAGTTACGATGAATTTCCTCCTCGCAGGATGTCTCTTTTGATTCTTATTTTATCGTGGTACAGAACCTCTCACCATCCATATTCGTGAACTCACACCGCATTCACTGTTGTCACGAGTCGGTACTGGGACGAAACTGATATCTATCAATAATACACTCCTCGATGCGGAGAGATCAGGTATTGTGACGAGATTTCCTGGCGTCCTCGTCGATCCGCTCCCTGGTAGTGTCGCCGAGAAATCATGACTCAAGAAAGGCGATATTATCATCGCTATTGATGGTACTCCCATGAAGAGGCCAGGAGATGTTTCAGCATTTCTCAAATCTTCCGAGCTTCCTGGCCACACCTTTCGTATACAGAGAGGAGAAGAAATCCTCCATATCATATTGCGTCCGCAAAATGGTAAAATGGGAGCCTATGTCTTGCCCAATATCACACCCATCTATTATCAATATCCTTTTTGGACTTCTATGGCGTATGGTATGACAGAAGTATACCAACAGATAGGATTTTCTCTCCGTACTTTTGGTGCGATACTGACCACGAGCTTTTCTCAAACAGCAACCAAAGAAGAAAAAAAAGAAGCGACTGAAGGTATCGGGTGACCAGTGGCTATTGGTCGAGTCTTTGTTGGATTTGCAGATCATGGAGTTCAGCTCCGAGGTATTATCACCCTTATGGCAATGATATCTCTGAGTCTCTGAGTGTTTAATCTCTTGCCTTTTCCAGCGCTCGATGGCGGACGATGTCTCTTAGTCGTTGTCAATCAGATGATTCACGTCATCAATCCGAAATTCAAGATATCACCTCGCATTGAACAAATGATTCACTCGATAGGTTTTATTATTCTCATTTTTGCGAGTATTCTCGTCACTTGGAAAGATATATTTATACGTTAATACCGTTAAATCCTGTTAATCTTGTAGTATGGTTCAAATTCAATCATTCGAAGATCTGGAATGTTGGCAAAAGTCTCTCGAAGAGGCAAATATGATTTATGATATTATGGAGTCATGTCGTGATTATGGTTTTCGTGATCAGTTACAACGAGCTACTGTTTCAGTTATGAACAATATTGCTGAGTGATTTGGCAGATTTACTGTTCGTGACAGAATTCATTTTATGAATATAGCTGTTGGTTCGCTCAATGAAGTACGTTCCATGTTGTATCTTGCGAGAGATAGGAAATATATTCCCCCAGAGAAATTTATAGAAATTTCAGCTCACAATCTCAGCACCTTACAGCTTTTAAGAGGATTTTTACGCCATCTACACATGTATAAACGCAATGATTTTTCTAACACAAGCAACGAAATCTAACGAAATTAACGTGATTTAACGTACTCAACAAATAACTTACTTTTATGCTTAAACTCATCTCCTGGAACGTGAACTGAATCCGTGCCGTGATGAAAAAATGATTTCCCGAAATTCTGCAAAAACTTAATCCTGATATTATTGGGCTCCAAGAAATCAAAGCAAAGCCCGAACAAATCATTGCTGAAACTGATATTATTCAGTCGCTCGGATATGAATGTATCTTTAATTCTGCGGAGCGTCCAGGATATTCTGGAACCGCTGTGTTTACCAAGATTGCTCCAACTGCAGTTATGAATCGTATTGGGACTGAAGCTGATAATGAAGGGCGTACGATTGCGTGCGAGTTTTCTGATTTTTATTTCGTGAATTCGTATATACCGAATTCCAAAGACGACCTCTCACGTCTCCCATACCGCCAAGAGTGGGATCGTGCTATGCATCATTTTCTGGCCGAACTTCAGAAACACAAACCAGTCATATTTTGTGGCGATCTCAATGTCGCTCATCAACCGATTGACCTCAAAAATCCAAAACAAAATGAAGGTGTCCACGGATTTACACTCGAAGAGCGACATGGCTTTGAGAAATTTCTCGAGATGTGACTCGTGGATGTTTTTCGCCAGAAAAATCCATGATTGGAATGAGCGTATACATGGTGGTCCAATTTCAATAATGCTCGTGCCAACAATTCTGGTTGGAGGATAGATTATTTCCTCACTTCTCGCGAGATAACTCCTCGCATTGTAGATGCGACGATACACCCTGATATTATCTGATCTGATCATTGTCCTGTCAGTATTGTCTTGCACTAATTATGTCTCAATTAGAGTTGATTACATTCAATGCTCAGAGAAATTTTTCCTGAAGAGTCATCCAATCTATTATCGATATTGTTCAGCAAAAAAGTGAATCTGTCCTGTGTCTCCAAGAGGTTACTCCTCATATGTCTGCTGTTCTTCGATGACGATTTCCACGATCAGTGTGCGGAGATCAGAATATGGTTATAGCTCCTCCGCGATATACTCTTCGTTCTCATGGAGAATTTTATTTTTGAGAGTCATGATTTTTGCGTATTGATGTCGAAAATGCCGAAGAATCAACTCATGTTATTACTGGGAAATTACCACACGGTATGAGTTTCTTACGCCGTAAAAAAATACTCGAATCATTGCTTGCTTTGAGTCATATGGATACGGCTGTTTTGGCACTTGATACCAATATGATATTTCCTTTTGAGCGTCCTGGCTTTGTCGAGTTGCTTCGTCAGTATTGATTTTCTACTTCGTCACACCCTGCATGAACGTATGTACTTTCTCGACTCGAATGAAACAGTCTACTACGACACTTTTTACGATTTCTCGGACATATCAGAAAAACAAAAATAGAACTCGATACTCTTATTTATACAGATGATATAGTTCTCAAAAAATCACATGTTATGTCTGCGGTTACTTCATCAGACCATGAGCCTGTTCATGGAATATTTGATACTTCTCCGCAGACTCTGATTTTATAGAAATAGAGTATATATCTTTTTCCCTGGTGATTGTTTACTTCTTTTTGGATAGAGCACAGTGACTTCGCTGTATTTTCTTTTTTCGAGACGGCGGATGAGTGTCGGATTATCAGTGACGATGATGATATTTTTTCATTGTTGGCTGATGCGTTTTTCGGCGAATTCGAGGATTTTTTCGCTCATTCCTTGTCACTGATAGTCGACTCTTGTTGCGACGGCACCGAGTTCGATAGTTTGATAATCGAGGTCGATGAGCTCTCCACAGGCGACGAGAGTTTCCTCATCGAATATGATGATAAAATTTTCTCTCCTTTTCCTGATATATGCTTCATCACGTGGTTTCAATCCTGATCCAGGTTGCGCACTGACATCACGGAGGAGCTCGAAGAGTTGCCGCTCTTCTTCGTGCGTTGCCATTTTTGGCATGATAGCTGCCATTTCAGTGAGTATCTTTTCGAATATGTGCTCGATTGAGAGAGTTTCTCCGATGTTACCTGGCGGTTCTTCTGGTGCTCATAGATTTTGTTCCATACTTCGTCTGTTTACACAAATATTTTTCCTAGTTTTATATTGATATATTTGAGATGTCAAATTAATGTTTTGCAATTTTTAAATTTATCGTGTATTATATATGCGTATACTCTTTATTTTTACTGCTATGTCCACTGCTGTTCTACACATGTCAGACCTTCCTGGTGAGGCCCCTCAATCAACACCAAGGAATGCCAGATCTACTATTCACCATTCGCACGAGCGAGCTCTATCAGCGCTTGAACCACTCAATTTCCCATCTATCACCTCGCTTCCTCCTGTACCAGGTTGGTCGAGTACGACACTTGATGTTGATGCTGTTAAAAAAGCTATTGGAAATCTTGTCACCATTCAAAAAGATACGGACTATCCAGGAGAAAATTTTTATCGATGCAATGGACTGGCATTGTATGAAGGTGGTTTCCCAATAGATGGCTGTGGCCATACTGAGGATGATGCCCTGATGGCATATATGCAAACACTGATGCAATTTGATCCAGCGAATTTTATGAAAAATGGGAAGAGGCTAGAATGGATTGCAGATTATCGTCAATTTCATGAGCTGGGGAAAGTGACTTAGTAAAAATTCTTGTATCAAACATATCATTTTATATACTAGGAGCAAACTCCTAGTATATTTTTATGCTCTCTCTCCAGTTTATCCGTGAAAACCCTGATATTGTTCGTGCTGCGATTATCAATAAATCTACAAAAATAGATTTTGATGCTTTTCTCGCTCTCGACGAGAAGAAAAAAACCATGCAGCAAGAAGTCGAAACACTTCGTGCCAAGCGCAATGAACTCTCAGCGAGTATGGTTAAAGGAAAGCCTGATCCTGCTATTCTCGAACAAGCGAAAAAACTCAAGGAAGACCTGCAAAACCTCGAAAAAAACTATGAAGGACTCGAATCTGAGCATCTAGCGCTCCTCAAGAAAATCCCAAATATTCCAACGGATGATACACCAATTGGTCATACAGAAGAAGAAAATGTCGTTGTGCGAGAATGGTGAAAAATCCCAGAATTTTCTTTCAAACCTCGTGATCATGCGGAGATCGCAGCAATACATGGCTGGATAGACAAAGAGCGTGCTGCCAATGTCGCAGGTTCTCGTTTTGCCTATCTCATGGGCGACCTCGTGATGCTCCAGTTTGCGCTCATACAATTTGTGATGAATACGTTGACGAGTGAAGCAACGCTCAAAAAAATTATTGCCGATCTTGGTCTCAAGGTTTCTTCAAAACCATTTACTCCAATTCTGCCTCCCTACATGATCCGCACAGAACCGTATGATGCGATGGATCGTCTCGAACCTCGTGAGGATCGATACAAAATCGAGGGGCAGGATCTTTGGCTCCAGGGAAGTGCTGAGCACGTGCTTGGTTCTATGCATGCAAATGAAATTTTCGCTGAAAAAGACATGCCAGTTCGTTATATCGGGTATGCGACGTCATTTCGTGGTGAAGCGGGGACGTATGGCAAGGATATGGAGGGCATTATCCGTATGCACCAATTCGATAAACTCGAGATGGAGAGCTTCTCAACTGCTGAAACTTCGCACGAAGAACATCTCCTTTTCTCTGGTATCCAAGAATATCTCATGCAACAGCTCCAAATCCCATATCGAAAACTCCAAAAATGTACGTTTGATATCGGAAAACCAAATGCGAAGGGTTCTGATATAGAGGCATGGCTCCCAGGGCAAGGGAAATACCGTGAAACACACACAGCAGACTATATGACTGATTATCAGGCACGTCGTCTCCAGACTCGTGTGCGTCGTGAAAATGGCGAGCTTGAGCTCATCCATACCAACGATGCAACCGCATTTGCATGCGGACGAGCCCTGATTGCTATCCTCGAAAATTATCAAAATGAAGATGGATCTGTTCGAGTTCCAGACGTACTTGTACCATTTCTTGGGAAAAAGGTGATTTAGATTTGATTTTCAGGGTGTTATAGGGTAGAATTTTCTTAACTATGGCTGATACTCTTCCACTCCCATCTCCGAATAAGCGCAAACTCATCTTCGTCGCTGTTGTTGCGGCAATGCTTTTGGCTATTCTTGTTCTCGTGCTTTCTCTCTCTGATGTGGGGAAACCTGCAGCCGGGAAGGGGTTCAAACCAGAGAAAAAAGAAGTCGTGATCTGGACAGTGAATATGCCCCCGACTATTTTTGAGACGCTTACAAAAGGATTCAACGATTACGTCGGACGTAATGATATGAAGCTCGTGGTGCGTAATTTCTGATCGTACGATGATTATCTCGATATCCTCCCTCGTGCTATCCATGCCAAGGCCTCACCAGATGTCTTTGTTGTTCCGAATCATGGTGGCCATCTCCTCTGGGATCCCTATATCGTCTATCTCGGAGAAGACTATATCGATTTCAAAGACTTCGAAACTCGTTATCATCCATTGTTTGTCGATGAGCTCATCTTCGAAGAAAAGCAAAAAGTAAATGGTTCGAATCAGCTCGTTCGTGGTATCCGTGGTATCCCTGTTGGATTTGAGCCTATGGGTATCTACTACAATCGTAAGATTATCTCGAGTGTACCACTCTTTTGGAACAAAATCCCAGAACTCATCACAGAAGATGCAAAGACGAACTCAATTCCGACACTCTCTCTCGGTTATGGTCGTGCGACACCGGTGAGTTCTGACATTATCCCGCTCCTTACGATGCAGGAGAGAGGGGTGCAACTCAACTCGTATAGTACGCTCGATTCTGTCGAGTCACGTGCGACGATTGAGCAGTACCTCGACTACCGCCGTGAACCAAATAATCTCAATCAATTCAAGGACGCCTACGATAACACACTGACTAATACCGATCTTTTTGTTCGTGGTAAAGTAGGAACCCTTGTCGGTTATCCATCGACATTTAATGATATAGAGCTCGCGAAAAAGCGTGCCAAAAAAGATAAGGCTCTCGCAGAAGCATTTGATGAAGATGTCCGATGGACGACTATCCCTCAGGTCGAAGAAGATCCAAAGAAACAGATTAATCTCGCACGATACATGTATTTCGCACTTTCGAAGACAGGTATGAATCGTAACTTCGAAAAACCCAGCAATGATCCTGCTATCAAGTTCATGCAATTTCTCAATACAGCCAAAGCTCAGGAAACGTTTTTCAAAAATCACGAATACTACCTCCCATCACAACTCGATCTCCTCCGTACTGAAGCCAAGACTCGTATCGATGGTAAAGATGGTCCAGGTATGATCGTCTCTGATTGGTATGTCTCGACACAGAAATTCATCGCTTACAACATGGGTATCCCTCATTTCTTTACCTATATTGCTCAAAAAGCTCTCGATGAACCTGGTGCGACTTCATCCGTGATTAGTGGTAATATGCTCGAGTTTCTCAATTGTAAAATCAAACATCTCTCTGATCCAGATACGTACGAAAAATCATGTGAGTGTCGCACTGATGTTTCTAAAAACAATAACAATTATTGGCCACTCTGTGGCAATGATGTATAAGTTTTGATATTGAAAAATATCCTAAATATTTGATACTGTTTGTATATGATGAAATCTCTCCTCCGTCGTTTCTTTTGTTTCCTCGCACGTCTGTGCATAGTACGACACAAGCCTCTTATCATCGGTGTCACAGGGAGTTTTGGTAAAACTACCGTCCGACATATTATCACTGAGATACTTCGTCGTGCTGGTCGAGATGTCTGGACGCCAGAAGGGAACTATAATGGTGAATGGGGTTTCGCCCTTGGCATCCTCCAGGTCCGTAGTGGCTGACATAGTGCAACGGCTTGGATTCGATCACTCTTTGGAGCAGTGTGGACCATCATAAACCCACGATACCCTCACACACTCATCCTCGAATATGGTGTCGATCACACCGGAGAGATGGATATACAGATAGATATCGTCGAGCCAGATATTGTGCTCTTTACGAAACTCTCACCGAGTCATATAGAGGGATTTGGAACAGCTGAGAAGTATTTCGCAGAAAAAGAAAAAATTCTTCGCCGAAAAACAAAACAAACATACGCTATTGGCAATGCTGATGATCGACATCAGACTGATTTTATTTGTCAGTCTTGGTATGGTACTGATGCTAAAAAAAGTGATTACACCATGACGGATATACGTGAGTTCCCTGATAGAACAGAGTTTGCTCTCAGCCATGGCAATGAGCAGTATTCTCTCGTCACACCTATTCTCGGCAAACATCATGCTGGTCTCGTGACAGGTGCATTTATGGTGGCACTTCAGATGGATATCCCTGCTCTGGATATCGTCTCATTTCTTCGTCACATACACTTGCCTCATGCACGTGGCAATACACTCAAGTGACTCCACGATTCACTCGTCATCGATGGAACCTACAATGGAGGATTTGATCCTATTGTCGCTGGTGTAGAGATGCTCGTACGTCTCGCACAAACTGAATGACGCAAGACTATTGCTCTCCTCGGTGATATGCGTGAGCTCGGTGCAATGGAGCGAATTCGTCACGAAGAGCTCTGGGACAAACTCAAGACTCAACCAATTGATTACTATATTTTTGTTGGTGCTGTCTGTATGGAAGTTATCCAACCTCGTGTTGGTAAAGAGTGGCAAGACAAAACTCTCTTCACACTCGATTCACGAGTCGCAGGAGAATATATCCGTTCTCTCATAGCAGCAGACCCAAACAAATACCTCCTCTTCGCGAAGGGAAGTCAGAACACTATCTATCTCGAAGAAGCTCTCAAGTATTTCATCTTTCCAGAAGAATACCTCAAACTCGTTCGCCAAGAAGATCTCTATGTCCGAAAAAAGAATGATTTTTATCAGATGCTCAAAGTCTAAATTTCTTTGTTATACAAATGCATCATTACAGCTATACTAGTGTAGCTGTTTTTTTAATCCTCTCTTATGATGAAATTAGCTTTCATTTTTATCTCAACCCTTGTCTTGTTTCTCGCGATAGATGCTGTCTGGATTACGCTCTTTGGTTCCAAATGGTACACACAATATCTCTCACATTTGACCTCTGGAAAAGTTGCGATTACGCCAGCCCTTCTCTTCTATGCTATCTATATTTTTGGTATGCTGTATTTCGTCATCATGCCAGCTCTCGGATGACAGACTCCACTCACCGAAGTAGCTCTCCGTGGCGCGATACTGTGATTCTTTGCCTATAGCACGTATGATCTCACCAATCATGTTTTTATGAAACACTGGCCATGGTTTATCACGATTACCGATATTCTCTGGGGAGCATTTGTGACGGGCACGGTGGCGACATTGATAGTGAAGTTTTTCAGATAGAAATAATTGGAAGATTTCGTTACTTCTTTTAATTATCATACATATGCTTCCACTTTTTCTCGCACTCTGTGCCATACTTTTTTTCTGGATGACGGGATGGTATTTCGTCGCACGATATTTCCGCCGTACCGATATCGTCGATATGGTCTGGTGACTCTCGTATGGAGTGATAGCGATGATGTTGTATATATTTTTTTCTGATGCACCACTCGCGGTTATTCCACTGATCTTCGTTTTGGTGTGGTCCGTGCGTCTCGTGACCCATATTATCGTACGACTCACCAGACATACAGAGGATAGCCGGTATGCTGCTTTTCGTCTTTCATGGTGAAAATATTTTTATCTCAAATCCTATTTTTATATTTTTCTTTTGCAGGGATTTTTTATTGCGATTATTTCTCTTCCACTCCTCTTTTTATTTACCAAACATATTTCTCTCTCACCTCAGTTCATCATTGGTGCTCTTCTTTGGATAGTGTGATTTTTGTTTGAATATATCGCTGACAGACAGATGAATATATTTCGTCGTGATGAGGGAAATAAATGAAAAATTATTCAATCAGGCCTCTGGAGATATTCTCGTCATCCCAATTATTTTGGAGAACTCCTCATGTGGTGGAGCCTCTGGATTATGAGTATCACGAATATTTCGAGTTTGATTTGAATACTGAGCCCGTTACTTCTCTCCTATTTGATTATCTATGTCACTGGCATACCGATGGTCGAAACTGCTCTTCGCAAACGTGTTGGCTATGAATCATATATTCGTACGACGAGTATGCTCGTGCCATTGCCACCGAGAAAATAATTTTTTATTTTTCAGAAATTTTTTTTGAGATTTTTTTCCAAAAATTTTTTATACGTCTCGATTTCGTCATGCACAAGCGATAAAACTAGTATATATTTTTGTGTTTCTATTTTTTCTGAAAAATTTCTTTTTATTTTTTGTGAAAAATAATTTTTTCTTATAGCTCGTTTATCGCATGTATTAGCCATTTTTTCGTATAAAATTTTATTTTTATATTTTTTATAAAAACAGAAATATGTATTTTTTATTTTTTGAAAAATTATTTTTAGGTGAGTTTTGCTTATATAC
>JACCDG011275053.1_pt1 | contig 24847 bp, 27 predicted proteins | sample 7442471 | NCBI WGS metagenome assembly JACCDG01 (sample SAMN15323444, study PRJNA562643) | freshwater metagenome | isolation source: river surface water | place: USA:Blue River Watershed | collected 2017-08-17 | reverse complement strand
CTTATTTTTATGAACATAAAGTGTTTCGGAAATTTCTTTAAGACTTCTCACTTTTCCAGCTTTTTTTCTTTTATTTTCTTCCCAAGTTGTTGTATAAAATAAGTGATCTTCACAACATTCGGTAGAGCAACCATCGTTTGTTGTTACTTTATATACTTTTTTAACACCTTTAGGAAAAACACCAAGAACTTTAGCTGGGCTGCCGTCACGCGAAATGACTTCATCTCCAATCTTAATCTCACCCATCGTAGTCCAGCCAACCGGCGTAAGAACCTTTGCATCTAACGGTTGTGGTCCCGGAAGGAAACCAATATCTTTCCCACCAACTGCAACAATAGGTTTCATAACGATAATTTTTCGATAACGTTCTGGTTCTTTTTCGACCATCGAAAGTGCTGAAGCTAACGCTAAAAGAGTCTTACCGCAACCAGATGTTCCCATCAAGGTTACAACTGGAATTGAATGATCCAAAAGCAAAGACAAAGCCATCAACTGTTCTTTGTTCTTTGGTCTAACTTTGTTTTGAACAGGATCTTTAATCTCTTTTACTTTTACAAGATTCTTGTTGTGAGAATAATATCTAACAATTACTGATTTTTTATTATCAAGAGCCGAAACCATGCGAACAAATTGATTTGGCTGGAGTACTGTTCCAGGAAATTTGTCTTGGTCGAAAACATATTCAGAACCATTATGAATGTCATCAATGTCAGAGTCGTCTACAACCAAATCACAATAACCGGAATAAACTTCATCCACTCTGTCAACAACGTGTTCTCTAACATAATCTTCACATTCTAGGCCGATTGAGTCACACTTTACTCTCATGTTAATATCACGAGAAACTACAACTACTTTTTTAGTCACATGTTCTTTTTTTATTTTGAGAGCGGTTTCAATAATTTCGTTATCTGGAACAGTAGTGTCAAGAACTCTTTCTGAATTTTTATCTTTCAAAGAAGAATCGACCCGAACCAACGTCTTTGTTTTATCTAGTTTTATACCTTTTGATAAACTTCCTTTCTCTCTAAGAGAGTCAAGAAAACGAATTGCCTCCCTGGCGTTGATTCCGACAGAATCTTGACGCTTTTTATGTCCATCGACCTCTTCAAGAACTTTCATCGGCAAAATAATTTCGCCAACTCCAAATTTTTCAAAACATTTTGCGTCCGACAAAATAACGGAAGTATCTAAAACGTAGATTTTTTTTGACAACTCTAAACCCTCTTTGATAGCCTTTTTTGTCTTCTTTTCTAGGCCGTCTGTTGTAACTATAGATTCCGGTTTAGCGTTTTTCAAAATTATTTTCCGTTTTTAGAGTGAAAGCTGAGTCAACAAAATCAAGAACTTTGCGTGGATTTCCTACTTCTTCGAGCCTTAAATATTGAACGTCATACGATCTTTGGAGGTATTGAAAATCCAAAACTTTATATTTTTTTTGTGAAAAAAGAACAAAATCATTTTTGTAAATTTTTTTGTTTTGGGCATCGACTGCATAACTTTTAGTTTCCATAAATCACCATTATTTTATTGGTTGGGTGTCATATCCTAAACGTGAAAGTCTAGTTCCTTGTTTAGCATTCTGTATTTTCTGAAATTTGTCTGCTTTTTCCTGGGCGGCTAAAAGTCTTTCTTCCGTACCCCACTCGAAATAAAAACCCTCTGAATCAAGTCTATCATCTATAATTTTTAAAATGGCAGAATCTTCATCTCTCAGAGAGCCATCTTCATTTTTCTCAACTTCAACACAAATAGCTAAACCCATGCGATGCAATAAAAGTCTGTTTATTTCTTGCAAAATACCGTTCTCCACGGCTTCTTTAACTGATAAGAATTTTGTTTCCACTACTTCGATTCTCCTAATTTTCCAACTTCGTTTCCCCAAGTATCCCAACCTTCAAGATTGTGACGACAAAACAATTCAATCTTTTCTTTTTTATCTAAATCAAAAAGATCTGTCAAGAGATTTCTAAAAAGAGCCGGCTTTTCAGAATGTTTTAAAACGCCGGAATATTGAACATTATGAATTCCATGATTCTTTACTTTTAGTCCTTTTCCCTTTTTCCCTAACAAAATTACCTCTGGATTGCTTCTGGTATATCTGCCCATACCCCAGAACAATTTCCCGCTTTTCTCATAGGTTTTAATCCAAGTAAACAATACCGTCTTGTATTCAAAGCCCCAATTCTTCATTACTTCCAATGCCACTTCCATTTGTGGATAAGTGGCCCACATTGCAATCACAGAGTCTTTTTCAGAAATTTCTTTTACATTTAGATTAGAAATTTCTTTTGGAGTCATTGTATCATATACAATGCCCGGTCTATTATTTTGTTTATCAGCATAAACCCAAGGTGGATCGCAATAAATTAGACTATATTTTTTATTTGGAAGGTTCATTTTTCTTTTTCTTTCTTTTTTCTAGTAACTGTTTCTGTTAATTTCTTTTGTTTCTGTATTTCTTTTTTAGTTCTTTTTCTAAAGAGAAGTGGATATTTTTTCTTGTCTGCTTCTGTTTGGGCTTTCTTTTTTTGTTTTACCTTTTTTTCCTCGACAGCTTCTTTTCTCTTTAAGATAATGGATTGAGTATTTTTTGTCAACGAATCTTTTATATCTTTTTCGCTTTCTTTTTTGAATGTTTTTAAATTTATGATGCTAAATTCATCATCTTCACAAGATAAATCTTCCAAATTATCTTTTTGCAAATATTCTTTTACGTTCTGAAAAAATGTTCCTCTTAAAGTACGAAAACTCTCTTGTATTGTATTATATTGTTTATAAAAGTTTCCAATTTTGTCTTTTTCTCTAAAAAGTTTTGTAATTTTCTTCTTTTCTTCTTTTCTTTTATTTTCGATAAACCGCAAATATTCTACTTTCTGGTCTTCTGTGTTTAAACTTTCTTTATTAGGAAAATAAGCGTTTGATTCATATGTCATCCAAAAAGCTTTTTTTGCTGAAAGTCCCGCCATTTCAGCAAGCTTATATTCATCAGCATATAAAATCTCTTTAGTAATATCGGAAGCATTTTCGTACTTTAACCATATTAAGGTTTCTAACGGAAATGTTTTTATAATGTTTAGAGTTTCAGGTTCTAAATCAGAAATAAAATCTTTAAAATAACTTTGAGCTGGTGATAACGAGAACTTTTTATCTAAAGAAAGTCTTTTTTTTATATTAGTTGTTGGAAATCTCTGTTGGGAGATCTCAGACAATTTAATTTCCGAAAAGAAATCAACGTCTTGTGAAGTTTCTTTTTCTTCCATTCACTTTTCTCTTGCTTTTCTTCTCAAAATGTGTTATAATCAAAAAACTAAGAACATGACTTAGGGTTTAGTTTAGTTCTTATAAAGAAGGTTGACCTTGAAGTTCTTCATAAGAATCTGTTGTTGGTTCTTCTGGTGTTTGTCCATCCAAACTTAGTTCTTCTTCAAACTTATTAAAATATAATTTCAAGTTTGTGATAAGATATTCGAAGAAAACATTTTTATCTTCAGGGTTTGATAAAATTTCATAATTCTCAAGAATGTTTCCGGAAATTTGTTTAAGAGCTTGAAAAGCAAAATTGGCTCCAGTTGGATCGGCATCTGGAATTGTATTTTTCTTTCTGTATTCAGATTCAATTTCCTCTGGAGTTTTCTCTTTGGGATCAAATCTATCATCTACTTTAATCAATTTAGACGGATCTGAATACTTGTCAGTTAGATTCAAATTAACTTCTTCTTTAAGAACAAAATCTGAATTTGAGTTTAATTCTTCTGGCAATAGAAGATTCTTGATTGCGTTCAGAATATGAACCCTAAAAGAGAGTCTTTGTTCCTTGCTGGAGGTAAGGGACTTATAGGAATCTTCCAAACTTGGAATTATTTTCTTAAGAACGCTTTCTAGAACGTTGATTCCTGTATTTTTATGTGGAACTCGATCTGATTGTTTAGGTCCTTTCCGTTCTAGAATTACTTTTTTAACCAACCCATCCAGAATCTTCTCTAATTTTCTTGTTTGATATTCTTTTATAATATCACTTCTTTTGATATATTCCATTGTTAACTCCCAATTTCAAAAAGTAAATAGAATTAGCCCACCAGAATAGGAAGAAAGGTTTTTGTTAGCATAGTTCTTGTTTCACTATTGGTTAGTAATTTCCAAATTATTTCAGCATCTTTTTTAGAAGATTCCGGAAGAAACTCGTAAAACATATTGTAATTTTTAGAATTGATATATTTTCTCATATCAGTTGATGAAATTTTTCTATTTGTTGATTCGTAATTCATTTCCCTAATGGACAATAACTCAAAATTGATATGTTCAAAGTTTTTCTTCAAATAGAGAACCTGTTCTCTTGTACGTTCTTGGTCGATCTCGGAAGAAACTAAATAAACAACATCTCCAGAATTAAAAGTCTTCAATTCTTCAATTAAGAAATCAAAACTTCTATTATCTGGGGGCGTAGCTAACCTAATAAGTCCCCCATCCAGCCCTTCGTTCTCAATATATGTTTTCAGGATTTTTAAAGAAACCTCCAAATCAAAGTTGTCTCTTTTTGCTTCTGTTAATAAGATGTTTAATTTGGAATTGTATTTTTTTACTTGTTTCAGTGTTTCTTTTATTAGATGGAGATGTCCTTTATGTGGCGGCTTCATTCCAGCCAACAAATAAAATCTCGAACCAAATTTGTTCTCTTCTGAGATGTTTTTTAACATAAATTCCCCTGTGATCTTGAAGGTAGGTAGCCCAGCCAGTTCCGATACTACCACGCCCTCCCGCTCCAGTCCAAAAGTGTGCTCGAAGATTATATTTGAAATGAAGTTGTTACTGCATTCCAGGTAAAATTGAAATAATTTCTTTTCAAAAGTTTCTTCTTGGCTTCTCAAGACGCCCACCAATTGCTTTACACCAAACCCAGCAAGACCCCCGGCCAAAGAATGCCCGGGAAGGTCAAAAATTTGTGAAATACGCAGAGGTTTTTGATGGTCCGAGGCTTTGTTGGTAGGGTAGTATCCCCCCGGAGTTTGGTGGTCAAAAATTTGTGAAATACGAGAGGGTCTGAAGTCGTCAAAAACATTTATTTTTTCTTTTGTTTTTTCATTTTCAACATAGAGAAGAATAAAATACTCGTCGTTATATTCAATAATGTTTTGTTTTTTGTTTAGATATTCGAAAACAAAAATATGTTCCTTAAATCTCAAGAAAAAATCAGAAAAATCATTCTCAAGAGTTGTTGAAACTTTTTTTAAAAGTTTCGCAAATTTTGTTTTTAGATGTTCAGGCCATTTTGACTGAATTATTTCAAAAAGAGAAAGTTTTTTGCCAAATTTATCAACAAAAAACCATTTTTCATCTATTTTTTGGACCGCAAAATGAATTCCATCTAGCTTTTCAGTAAATTTTGATGGATTTTTTAATAATTCATCTCGAAGAAACAGAAAAAAATCTGAAATTTCTTTAAAAGATGAGAAATTTTTAATTTGGAATAAGTGTGGAAGGCTCATAAAGCCTCAATTAGTTGAAATTATTTCTTTTTTGAAGTAACTTTCTTTTTATCGACAGTTTCTAAAGTTTCTTCTTGACTTTCGACAACAATTTCTGGTAAAGTGAGAGTGTCTTTTAGTTCTTCTTTCACAACTTCGGCAGCTTCGACAACAATTTCAGCGGCCTTGGCCAACATTTTTTGTTTTAGTCTAAAAAATTTCTTGCTTTTCATTTTTTTTATTCCTTTTTTACATGTTTTTTGTTTTTTCTAGAAAATTTAATGCACTTTTGTGTGATTCAAATTCTTTTGTTTCTTTTAAAATGTTTCCTGGCAGCATTGGTTCAATTTCATTTTTGTATTTTGCAACAATATCAATAATATTTTTAACTGCAACTTCGCCTGCCCCGCGAATTTGTGGAAAGTTTGAAAATTTTTGCAAAATCAAAGGAAGTTTTCGTGTGATTGCTTTCAAAACAATCCACAAACTTTCAATTGATTCTATTTTTCCAATAGCAGCGGAAGGCGAAAAATAATCCATCAACATTTGACGTATTGGAGCTTGAACTTTTACAAAGACAGCTTGCGGTAGATTCAACTCTTTGATTTTGGTATCGTTTGCTATGTTGATATATGAAGAAATTATATTCATAATGAAATCAGAAATATTGAAAGCTGCATCCATTTCTAAGGTATAATTTCGGTCTTGTTCTTTTCCAACAGTTGTATCGAGCAAAGTTTGTATTCTGTTATTTTGCTTTCCTATTGAAGAAATTTGTTTTGTTTCGGATAAAAATTGAGGATATTCAAAACCCATTTTTTTCCATATTGCTTTATTTGCGTCAGCGACTCGTTTTTGCGAGAATGATTCATTCATTTGTTTTTGCTGAAGCTTTACAGAATCAGACCAATCTCTAAAAAGCATATTTCCTCTTAAAAAAGCATCTTCCTCCATTTTTCTTAATTCTGGCGATTTCTGCGCATAGCCAGGATAAGTTGGTTCTTTTTTTATTCTGTTGTCTTCGTTTTGTTTATGGTGAATTAATTCATGAGCGACAGAACGCAAAATATCTTTTGGATGACGATTTGTCGTGTATATAGTAATCTTTGAGTTCTCGATATCATATTGTCCTGTATCGGCCAATACATCATCGATATTTTCAAGTTCAGAGAAAATTATTTCTGGTTTACTAACAAAATTAAGAGCTTGATGCATGAAATCAAAAAGCGAATCACAGTGATTTTGTAAAGTTATGTTAACCATGTTGTTTATAATAATCCGCCAATCCTATAACGTGATAATCATCTAATGGCTTTTTTGTCAAAACCGAAAACACATTTCTTAGATTCTCAATATTGGAATCTCTTGAAATTCCTTTTCTTTGCGCGGCCAAGATATGTTTTTGTTCTGGAATATAAGCAGTATCATGTACTTTGTTTAGTAGATTTACTAGTGCTAATTTAATTGCTTCTCCGAAAGATACAGCAATAAAGTTATTTTGGCCTTTGTATGTTCGATATTCTGTTTGTTTTTTTAAAATATCTTTTCCAAAGTGTTTAACAAAAATGCTTTCAACTTTTCTCTCGATTGGTAACAAATATTTTTCCATTTTTGTCTTGTCTTCACCAACTAATGTAATAGAAGTGTTTTTCAATTTGTTTGACTTGTGAGTTTCTGAAACAATTCCCGCTTGTTCTTGTTTCAAAAGTTGTTTGTATAAGTCATGAATGCTCTTTTTATAACTCTGTAAAACATTACGCGTTAAGTGATCTTTTGGTTGTACTTTGTCAAAAAACTCTTTGAATACACTCTTAAGATCATTTTCAACGCCATCTTCTGTCATTGGTTGTGGCGGTGCAATAGGCTCGGTCGGCTTTGGTGCTGCTTTAGCTTTTTGTTTTTTGCTCATATTCGAAACGGCGTTCATTGGGCCGACAGGCTCTTTAGTTTGATTTGAATTTGGTTTTTGTTGTATCTTATTGAGTTCTTCTTTTTTTCGTGAAATATTGTCCTGAATATCTTTTGCAGTTTTGTTTTCTTTCGGACTTAATGAAGCTAATTTCTTTTCTAAAGCATTTATTTCATATTGAAGTCTTCTCTCCTCTTGTTTTCTGGCAAACGAACCATCATCGAACGAGCTTGTTTCCTCAGGTGGTTTATTTAGTTCCACTGGTTCCGTCTGAATGTCGTCATCAACAACTTCATCATTATCAACAACTTCATCATTTTCTCCAGAATCCATTATGTCTGAATTTGGAATTTCTTCCGGATTAATTTCCTGTTCTGGTTCTGACGTAATCTCTGGCTCTTGTGTAGCTTGCGTAAGATTATTTGCAGGAATTTCTTGTGCCTGCGGGTCGGCTTCAATTGGTGTTGCTTCTGGCACCTTTATTTCTGGTGGCACTTCGACTGGTTCTGCTGCACTTGCCGGCGCGCGCTTTAATGCATTTATCGAATATTTATGCTTCGCTCTTTGTGGCGGTTGAAGAGCTTTTTGAAGTTCTTGATCTGTTTCGAAAACGTTTTTAAGCCAATTGACAACTTTTTGTTTTTTTGTTTTGTCAAGAATGAACTTTGTTTTTTCAATTGCATGCTTGAAAATATCGTGTGAAATTCTAGCAATCAATTCAATTGGTAGTTTGTCACTTATTGGCTTGGTCTTGACAGTCGGAGAAATTGGCTTGTCCACAACGGCCGGTTCTTGCAAGGTTTTGTTTACAGCATCGGTGTCTGACAAATTCTGATTTTGACGGTTTGTTTGTTTTTGATCTTCAATATTGTTTGGAATTGTCGCTCCAACAGATGGATATTGTTCTGTTTCACTAGTCGGATCAACCGGACCTTGAACTTGTTTTGCTTGCGGCGCAGCCGGTGCTTTTCTTAATGGCGGACCATTTTGTAAATTTTGATTATAAACAATGTCATCAGAATATTTGTTTATAATTTTTTCTAATAATTCTTTTTGAGATTCGTCTTTTCTAATTCTGTTTAAAACATTTTCCACTACTTCTGTAGGAATTTTTGTTTTTAAAAATTGATAAACATCGTATTGCCCATCATTGAACATGGACAAAGAACCATCTTGTTTTTTTTGCGGTGCAAAAAAAACATTATCTACAGCTACAAAAAGAGGTTCTTTCAACAGATTCGCTCTATAACCTTTAGCCACCCACATTCTTCCAAATTCAGAAGTTGCTCTAAAGCCAGCACCAGCCAGAATTCCGCGCGCAGGAGTGACCGCTTCCAAAAGTTCTCCAGCAGAAAATTCGACAATAAGATAGTTTCTAATAATTTTATCTTCCATTTCTTTTGAAACAAACTTTTTCTTTGCAACAACTGTTTCAAGAAGTTTTTTTAAGTCTTTTTTTGAAAAACTTTCATTCAAAATAAAGTTGCCAAATATTGCTCTATAATGTTCTAATACTGTTTCTTTGACATCTTCTGGAGTGTTTGAGAGATGTTTGTTAATCAGCGAATTGAAGAACTCTTGAAATTTAATTTCTTTCAAGAATTTTTTGATGTCAACATCTAAAATGTCTGGCCTAGTTGGTTTTACTGGTTCACTTGGGGCGGGGACTTCTGTTTTTTTATTCGCAACTGCTGGAAGTTCTGTCGTCTGTTTTTGCGCAATAACTTTATCATCATCCGCTTTTTTCGCCGCCCGAATTTCTTCTTTAGCATCTTCGACCGACAATCTTCCATCTACAACCTGAGATGTAAGCCTAAATGCTTGCCATTCGCGAGGATTTTTATTAGGATGAATGTTTTCAATGTCTGCCCCTGGCATGATTTGATTGAAAACATTTAAGAAAGTTTGACCTTTTTTAGACGATTTCCATTTGTCTAAAACTTTATCAACATCAATTCCTTTTTCTTTTAAAATTGATTCTACAATAATTTTTTTAAATTGTTTTGTGTTGATTTCGCCAAGAAGAGACTCAATTCTTTTATCGAAAAGACTGATTTTCTTTTCGTAAAGAAGAGTTTCGACAACTCTGCTATTAACATTTTCTACAATGAGGCGGGAAAGTTCTTTTTTGGTAGTTTCGATTTTCATTCTTTCTAGTTCCTGGTTTTGCGGATAACTAGAAAGAGAGTCAGAGAATCAGAAAGTTAGATTGCCAGCAGGAGAGTATGAAAATTCTACTCTTTCAATTCCTTCTTTCGTAAAAATTCTTCTCAAAGAATTTTCAAACGCAAGTCCGTTATCAAAATCCATTGATGCTCCTTTGTAAAGGAAGCGGAAGAATTTTAATTCCTCAAAAATATCCATCTTAGAGATAAGAAGTTTGTTTATTCCAAATGTCTTTGCGGCTTGAATGGCTTTATCAACATTTAGTAAATTGCATTGTCTTGGTCTACCTGTTGTTGAACCATATTCTTTTCCAACTTCTCTAATTTTATCAAAAATTTTATCTTCACCATGAAATTTTTTCGAACCAACATAAGTATCGTAGACTTTAATGCAGCCATAAACATCTCGAATTTGTCTATGATTGAATCCATTGTTAAGAACGGCACCAGGACCGATATTCGTCGAAGTCACATAAGGATAATCTCCCAGATCAACATCCAACCAAAAACCCTGGGTTCCTTCGCAAAGGACAATTTTCTCACCAGGTGTTTCGTAAAATTCTTTATACATATCGACCAAATAGGGTTGAAGTTCTGAAATTTGTTCTGCGCGAATTCCGTTTCTTGAAATTTTATCGGTATAACAAGGCCCAATTCCTTTTTTCGTTGAGCCAATTTTTGTTTCATTCTTTTCCTGTTCAATATGTTGTTCGGAAACAATATGGCAATTTTTTGCGATGAAGACTTTCCCGTCAACATTAAATCCGTTTTCTTTCAAATAAGAAAGTTCGGCAAAAAATTCACGTACGTTCAAAACGCAACCGGAACCAATTATAGAACGGAGGCCGTAAAGAACACCTGTTGGGATAATATGCGTGATTATTTTTTTGCCATCAACGTAAACAGTATGGCCGGCATTTGAACCGCCAGAAAAACGAAGACAGTGTGTGTAATGTTTTGTTTTTGCCAAATATGCCGTTAAAACGCCCTTGGCACTATCGCCGTGAGATGCATCTGTGACAATATCTAATTGAATTAGTTCTTTGTTGCTCATTAAAACTCCTAAGTCCATCTGGACTTCAGAAGTCTACAGCAACAAGGGCGTGCTGTCAAGATTGGTTTACGGGAAAATTATTTTTCTGAAGGTTCGTAGTCGTCAACTTCTTTAGGCTGAACGGCAATTTTAACAGCGGTGACTTTATCGCCTTCTTTGTCTTTTAGTGTAAGAATATAGTTTTTAAGTTGTTTTAGATAGGATGGTGTCATAGTCTCACTGGAAAGAAACTTGATTTTCAAGAAGTGAGTTTTGTTTCCGAAATAATCTTCGCTTTTATTTTTGCGAATTGATACGACTAAAACACCTGGAAATGCCTTTATTTTGTCTTCAACAAGACCACCAATCGTCGTGTCCGGTTCTGATTTAAGAGCAATAATAATCGTATATTGTAATTCTTGTTTTTTGCTCTCTCTCAGGAAAATTTTAATCACACTTTATTCCTTAGCCAACACCAACTGATCCGGACCAATTAGTATCTAGGTCGTGCGAAATTCCAGTTAATCCTGCACAAACGTCTACAGAGTTGGTTCCTGAAATAAAGACAGAACGAACCATCACTTCAAGCCTGCCAGTTGTTCCGCTGGAAGCAACCCTTATATAATTCGTTCCATTTACTCCGTTTAGTGAAAATCCAACTTTACAAGCCGTACCGCCCATATTGTAAACTTGAATAAATCTAGTAACAGTTGGAAATGTAATCTCGGTAGCGCTGGTTGCATTTACCGAACCAGTAACAAACGGCTCTCCGGATTTCTGAAATGCTCCAACCGAACCTAAACCTGGTGCTCTTACGTATGTATTTGACATTATCTTTTAAACCTCGCCAATAACTAGATACTTTAGTCTAGTCCTCTTTTTATTACATTTATATTAGACCGTTGAAATGTCATGTGTTCGTTAAATACAGCTAAAACTTCTTTTTCGTCGAAATATTTGCAAGAATAACAATCAAAAGTAAAATAATTGTCTTCTGGAAACGTATGTAAAGAAAGATGAGATTCGGCAATTACAACAACCGTAGAATATCCGTAAGTTTGGAGTTTTCTATTCAAAAGTGTGTTTTTGATCATTTTATAGGTTTGAGAATCTTGAAGTTTATCTTTTTCAAGAGTTTCAAGAATTCTAGTCATTTCACAAACAGCATGTGGAAATTTAACAGTAACAGGAGGAAGAATCATTGTCATGTCAATTTTTTCAATAATATTCTCAAGAAGAAGATTTCCAAGCCCCGGGTTGTTTAAAATATTTTTTCCATCTTCTACTAAAGCATCAATTGTCATGTGGCGTCCATTGTTGAAGTTGAGAACTGAATTGAATTCTTGTGACATTTTCTAGTTGTTTTACCTCTTTTTTTTCGGAATGAGAATTTAATTATTGTAATTAAAGTTGCGAGGGAATAATAAATGAATTTTATGCAAAACTTCTTGAATTTTATAACTAAAAAAGAAGAAAAAAAATACAAAGTTAAAAAAAATCTTTGGATTGACAGAAGCTGGACTAATTCGTCCAACATGAAAGAATATATTAAACTGGCCAAGGTTCTCAAAACAGATAGATATTCATTATTTCTTCATGGAGCAGAAAACAATCCGCTAAAGATATCAGGTGGAGCTAACAAGAAATTTTTTGATCCATTTGAAAACGTAGATGAATTAAAAAAAGTAGTTGAACTTTGTTATAAGAACAACATAGGTGTTGATTTAACTTTCTGGTTATGGCCTCATAAAAAATACTTAGAACAAGTTGTTTCTTATATCAAGAACATACAATCTGACTTTCCGGATGTCAAATTTGATGGCGATGCTGAATTCGCACTAGGAACTAAGCTTGTAAGTAAACAAATTAAGCAAGAGTGTTCTGAATTGTTTTATAGTTTAGTTGATCCTAATAAGGTTTGTGTTAACGACTATGCTGGTCTTCAAGAGGACACACAGTTGTTTATCATACCCGGAGTCTCGACCTGTTGTCAAGCATATTCTGTTGGCTATGTAACACGGGCTGGAAAAAAAGTTATAACCGAATCAACGTCAATTTATTATCCTGGCAGGACACAGAAATATGCAATGGCAAAGAGAATTTGGGGAAGATTCGATCCAACTATCAATCCTAGACAAATTGGAATTGCGGCATATAAACCAGTGAAAGGTTTGACAATTAAACAGCAAATTGATATGCAGGTAGAAGAAGCTTTAAAATACAATCCTGTTGAAATTAAGATTTGGCAAGCAAATGGTTTATCTAAAGAATATATCGATGCAATAGCAAAAATGAAGCTTCCTTGACAATCAAAAAACCTATGGTAGTCTGAAACTACCTAGAGGTTGAAGGTGAGCGAAAATTTTAATCCACTTGACGATAAAAACATTCAAAGATTATTCCTTTCTGAACTAGAAAACAAAGAATATAAAACGTTTGATGAACTCAATTCTGTAACAGGACATGGGGTATATATTATTTGGTCTTTAGAGCTTCCTTACGAGTTTGATAAAAAAAGTCCTGTTTATATTGGAAAGGCTGTCTCCTCTGGCGGGAGGAAGGGCAATACTAATAAATTTATTTCTTCTCCATTAAGAAAGCGGTTACTAGAACATATGAATTCTATTTCAAAAGCAGTCAATTTAGATATTACTAAATTTAAGTTTAAAACAATAAGTCTGGATGAGCATTGGACAGTTTATGCCGAACAACTTTTCATCAAAACTTTAAATCCTTTATGGAATAAAGAGTATGATGGTTTTGGAAATCACCCAGTTGGCTCGACGAGGGCCGAGCAAAAGACAAGTAAATGGGACTTGACACACCCCGGTCGGTTGACAGCTTCATCGAGTCGTGCTATGCTAACACAAACAGTTGACGCTTGCAAGTCAGCAGAGGGCGAATGATTTTCATCAACAGAATAGCAAATACAATTTGGTTCAATAATAATGCAGAAAATTTCTTTACATCGTGGCATGGTTTTGTTTACATTGATAAAATAAACTGTGAAGCGTCAGATGCTTTTATGTATGCGTACAAAACAGACGGAACAATTTAGAAAAACATCTATTTAGATTTATGAACCCAAAACTAATGTCACTAGTGTCCCAACTTCTTGATTCGAGAAAACAAGCTCATATTTTTCATCTGCAATCTAACTCTTTTGCAGAACATAAAGCCCTACAAGAATATTATGAGTCTATTGAAGATTTATACGATCAATTGATTGAATCCCTCCAGGGAGAATTTGGAATACTGACCGGATATCAAAGCTATCCAGTTATCGTTTATAAAAACAAACAAACTTTGATTTCTTATTTTCAAAAATTGTCAAACGAATTAACAACAATTTCGAAAGAAATTGAACAAGGTTATATTTTAAATCAACTGGACGAAATCCAACAACTTTTAAAAACTACAATTTATAAAATTTGGAATTTAAAATAAATGTTTAATCTAATTCTTTTGAGTGAAAAAGTCTTGTATGCTGGAATTGGATATGTTTCTTTTTCTTTTGCAGAAGAATATTTTAGCGAGAATAATTCTTCTTTTTCTTCTAGACACTATGATGGTCTTCAATATTCCCGCCGCCAAATTTCCAACAATGGGACACTGAGGAATCTCAAAACATCATTTGAATATTATTATGACTTATTGACAATTTAGGGTTCCGGAAAGCCCATGATCCAACGATTTTGTCCAATTTGTTCGCGGACGACCAAACCAAATTTTTCCAACATTTTTTTCATGACAGGATTCACGCAATCAAGCAAGATTGTTTCAACGAAACCCTCGTTTTTCAAAGTGTGAAATTCATCAAGTCCAACTTGTATGAGATCTTTTCCAAGCCCATCTTTTGAATATTTTGGATCAACAACTATATCGAAAGAGAAGACCCCTTCATCGTTTTCAGTGAAAAGAGCCGACGCCAGTTCTTTATTTTGCTTGTGAACATGACCAAGATAGAATTCTTTACCTCTTAAAATTCGAATTGTTGATTTTGACGCCAAGACAAATGGGTCCAAGTTCCCGTGTTCTTCTTCCTCGTTTTCAATGTCGGCAAGTTCATCTTCTCCAGCAAGAAAAAAATCATTCAAACTTTCATCAAGAGGTTCTATTTCGTCTTCGTTAAAATCATCATCGTCAACAGTTCTAAAAAGACTTCTGAAAACCTTCTGTTGTCTCAAATAAGTTGGTAACATATTGATTTCGTTTAATTTATTCTGTTTAGCGTTAAACTTGATTCTGATCACATCATTTAACCTTCCTTGATGAGTTCTTTTGGATATATTCTTCGAGCCTTTCTCCAAATATATCTAAAGTTTCATTGATAAAAAGATTTACTGAATAATGAAGTGGCGGCGGAAACGCACCAACTAACGAATTAAATCCTTTTTGGATTTTACCTTTAACTTGTCTCACGAGGTCTGGAACGCTCTTCTTTTCTTTGCGGGACATCTTGTCCAGATCTCTTGCGTAAGCTTCAACTTCAATACGAGACAAATAGTTTTTAAGAAATTCAGCAAATCTATTTTTTAAAGTGTCATTGGTGTTCAATGCGTGATAAAAATATCTAGAATCAAATCTAGGATTGCTACAAAGACTAGCTACAACTGTTTTTAAGCTTAAATCAATTTCATCAGACGCCCCGACAAGATGGTCTTTCTTTGTTTGGATACGTTGGTCAACAAAAGAGTTATCAACAAATTGTCTTGCATGGACCAACTCGTGTAATAGTACATAAGAAATTTCGGCATATTTCTTTGAAAGAAATTTTGAAAAATCGTCTATGGACTCTATTTTTTTTGTTATTGGAATTATAATTTTAATTTTCTTTTCTTTAGGTGTAAATGCTCCGCTGACATCTCCCGTATTTTCTGGGTAAAAAAGAAAAGAAACAGATTTTGTTTTGTATTTTGATAAAATCTTTGCTACATCTTGGTTATTGTCGAGATTAGCACGAGAAAGAGCTACTAAACTATCGAAAAAAATATTTTTCTTTTTGCTTTGATCCGCGCCTGCCATATCAGATCTTGCTCTTGCGCTTTTTATTACCGGCACAACTTCTTTAACCATAAAGTTTCTTACAATATTTCTTGCATCCAAGTAAAACTTGCCTTCGTTTAATTTTTGTTTTTTTTCATCCAAATTTGAAAATCTGTGGCCGGTTGAATCAGCCGGTTTTTCTCTTGGAATTTCGTCCACATCAAGGCCCAAGTTATCAGGTTTGAGGTATTTCTTTCGTTCCTGTTCCCATTGTTCTTTGGATAGAATCTGACCGTTTAAATACCAAGATTCAAACTGAACTTGACCGTTTTCGCGATATTCAACTTCGGCCGGTCCATCTGTTCGGTGGAGTTGGTTGTTCAAATACCAAACTTCATATTGAATTTGACCGTTTTCGTGATATCGAACAAGAGCCGGTCCATCAGTTCGGTGAAGTTGATTGTTCAAACACCAAACTTCATATTGAATTTGACCGTTTTTAAAATATTGAACTTCGGCCGGTCCATCAGTTCGGTGAAGTTGACTGCTGCTGTTTAAGTATTTTTTTCTCTTGATTTGACCATTGGGATAAAGCTCGATCACTGGTTTCTGATCTGTTTTATCATTGGGTTTGTCATCATCAACGTCCAAAGGCGACCTGTCTGGATTTGTTGGTTTCCAACTTTGTTTGGCTTTGTTGATGGCTCGACCGACCGTGTTTCCTGGATCTGTTTCGAGTCCTTTGAAATTTTTGGGATCGGCCTTTGAAACAGGCGGTTTTGTTTCTCTTGTTTCCAAATCATCGACTTCAAGGTTGGAAAAACGTGGATCTGATTTGACGGCTTCTGAAAGAATTATTTTGATCATGAATGTAAATAGAAAGTTTGTTGGGTTGACAGGAGTTTTTGCTTATGAGAGACTGCAAGTCACAGTGAACAAATTTGTGGTAGAATAATTGCGATTTTTGGGAGTGCAAAAACAATATTCTACCAAACAAATTGAGGGAGAAACCATGAGCGATAACGTTTACAAATCTGAAGAATTGTGCGGCTGTAGAGTAAGATTTGCTCAAGACTTTTGTTATAATAATATGGTTGTGATTCAAAAAGACACTGAGGGTTTGTGTACAGCGGATCTTGATGGTGTGCTGGCAATTATGTTTGATTCACCGCCATTTCCAGGCCACTCAGCAACTTGGATAACATTTAAAGAACCAAAATTGTTTCGAAACACCTTAGAAAAATTGGGAGAATAAGAAAATGGGAACAAGATCAATGATTGGCAGAGAAAACGAAGATGGAACGGTTGAAGCTGTTTATTGTCATTGGGACGGATATCCGTCCCACAACGGCCGAATCCTTCTGGAGAATTATACAACGTTCGAAAAAACAAACAAGCTTCTTGAACTTGGACAAATTTCAAGTCTTGGGAAAACTATTGAAGAGACGACGTTTTATTGCCGGGACCGTGGTGAAAAGTTGTCGCCGGCAACGTTATTCGAAAATAAAGAAAAAGCAAATCTTGAAGAATATTGTTACATAATGAAGGGAAATCGATGGTTTTGGGCTACTTTCGGAAAGAATTTTGCAGTTCTAACGAAAGAAGATTGTTTGTGATTAAAATGGTCGAATGAAATATGGTTCATCGTCCGGAACGGAAGCAATAAAGTTTTGAACGCTATCGAAAAACATTTTAACAAATTGACTCGCGTTGGCTTCGGCCATTATGAAACCAAAGTTGGTCAAGTCTTCAGTTTGTCGAATTGTTTCTGCAAGTTTTTGAACGGCAGAGGTTTCATTAAATTTTCTTGAGAAAATAGCAAACAAAATGTCAGGAACCATGTCGCTTCTGTCTCCATCCTGTGTTGCTGTGGTATCAAGTTTCAAATCTTCTGGCAGCGTTTTCCATAGTTCATAAAGCAAATCAAAATACTCATCGCGAGGCAAAAAATTATTGATTCTCAAGTTTTGTTGAAATCTGTATGCTTTGGTGGTGAGATTATACAAATCTGCAATTGTGTGCCCAATGATGTCGTGTCCTGTTGTCCATTCCGGCGTTTCAAAGTCACCTGAAATTGGTGTTGACGCAACAACAAGAATTTTGGATGGCTTGGAAAAATTTTTGGACTTGATGAATTCGGCAACTCTATCTCTTTGAAGCTTTCTATGTTCGTTTTTGTCCCAGCCGGTCTTTGGATCACCGAACGAATTGAAATGTATTGGCGTGATCAAAATCCAATTGCGCTCAGTGTCTTTCCAAAGAAGTTGGGCTTGCATTTTGAAAGATTTTGTTTGACCGTGCGCAATTGACGGTTGTGGGTTGGAAAGTCCGCCGGCATCATCATAATCAACAATGTCGTGAAGAGGAGTTTCTTTGAGAGTTTTGTTGCGGAGTTTGATTTTGAGCATTGTTGTTCCTAAACTTTGAACGTAATTAGCAAAAAGGAAAAAGAAACAATGCTCATAATTAGGCTGGGAAGCAACAAGAATTTGTTGAAAGAAATCAAGATGGAGGACATTCTTCCGAGACTTGAAAGCAAGGCATTTCAAAAACTTATTAAATTTCTAATATTAGAGTTCCACAATTGGAGTGATTCAAATTTTGACGAAAATCTCCTTCTGGAAAGGGCGAAGGAATGGTGGAGCAAAAACTTGCCAGAACAGCTCATTAAATATGACATTAGAGAAAGACACGCTCCAGAAGTTACTAATTGGGCTTTGACAATGTTTTTAAAACAGCAAGAATTTGCTAGAGGAGAATTTCTTTCGGATGGATTTTTTACGAATGAACTTAATAGTGATTTGATACTAAAATATCTTGAAACTTTTGATCAAATCAAAGACCAGGGAATTCAAAGAATTCTCTCAAAATCAGACATCAATCAAATTCAATCTCCTCAAGAGTTAATGGAAATTGTTGAAGCGGCAAAACCTGCCTATGAACAATTCAAAGAAAAGAAACTCCAGAAAGACGCCGGGGCAGGAATGAACAAAATTTTTGAGAACGAAGAGTGGCAAATTTTCATTCCGGAAACAAAAGCGGCTGCATGTGCTTTGGGCAAAGAAACAGAATGGTGTACGGCTGCACCGGGATTGAATTATTATGAACAATATCACAGCAAAAACAATCCGTTGATTGTTTTTGTTTCAAAACTTTATCCGAAAATCAGATTTCAGTTTCATTTTGGAACAGAGCAATTTATGAACAATATGGATCATCCTATAAATCTGGAAGAAACAGATGAATTGTTTTTGTTGTTGAGACAAGTTGACAATTCGTTGATCAAAAATTTGATGTATGAATTCATGCGCCGCAACCATTTGGTTTTTTATCATTCGATGCTTGCAAACGATGCTGGGCTGTATGCAAACGGTGGCAAAGCAACCCTGACACGTCGCTCTCGAAGCGAAGACTTGCCAAGTTTTGTTTTGTTGAAAGTGCTCTCTGACAATTTTGAATTTTCATCTCAAGATTCCAAAAGAGAAATTTTCACGAGCAAAGACCATAAAATTGTTGGGTTTGATTTCGAAGAGAAAGCAATCAAGACTGTTGGCATGGACCCAAAAAATTATCCAAAAAGTTTTCCGAATTTGAACAAACTTTTGTCTGCTGGTTGGGCATGGAAGGAGATGCCGCAAAAATGATTTGCTTGATCAAATTTTTGCCACATTGTCAACAGTTTTTGATGAACAAAGTTTCGGACGGAGTTGGGTGAGGGTTCGCAAAATGAAATCAAAAATTTGCCAACATTTGAGAGGAATTTGAAATGATCAAAATCACAATTCACAACAAACAAATGCTGGGAGAACGGATGGGCAGCAAAGGACCGATTCTTTGGGTTGAGCCGTCAAAAGAAGTCGAGAGAAAAATGATGGCCATCTCAAAAAAATTCGGAATTCACTTTCAAGATGAACTTCACGTCACCCTGTTTCCAATCTTGAATGCAACAGAAGAAACAGCCGAAGAAATCAGAAGATATACGGCGTCAACAAAACAAATGCAAATGAAAGTCACTGGAGTTGGGTACTTCGACAACGACAACGGAACGGTGGCTTTTGTGAGAGTTGAATGCCCCGGCCTTGAAGATTTTGTTGAGTTGTTGTCGGACAGATTGCATCAGTTGGAAATGCAGCCAAGTTTGTTCGAAAGCTTTGAACCTCACATCACAATTTTGCGTGGAATGGATCACCAATCAAGATTGTCAAAAGAAGTTCAACAAGAATTTGAAAAACAATTGGCTGGTGAAGTTTGGAATGTTGAACGGGTTGTTTTGTCGGATGAGAACACAACCCAGGTGTTTTGGTTCAAAGCTTGAGATGATTTCTCATGAAGTTTCCAACATTCGTGTCTTGTTTGGTTCTGCCCACAAATGGTTTTTTTGGATTTCTTGGAATTTGAACATTCGAAATTTTTTCAGCAAAATCAAGCATCATGCTGTGAGTTGATTTTGTTCCGTCTGCCTGCTCAACAAAAGAAACAAACTCGTGTTCTTTGTTTGTCAAAATAAAATCAGCTATGACTTTTCCAAGTTCAAACAAGACTCTTTCTTTGGCTAACTTATCAAATGGAATTTCTCTTTTACTGCCAATAGGAGATTTTGACCAATCTTTTGTCATCATTCCACTTCTCATCACAACATCGTCAAAAGCCCAGGATTGTCATACTGAGGGAAAACATTTGAAGGTTCGTCCCCCCAAAAATCTTCTGGAACAATTCCAAGCGGCTCGCTGATTGTTGCAAAATAAACAGGTCTAATTTTTCCAAGTTGTACATCTTTTCTAATTGAATTATAAAAAGGATAAAAATCTCCTTTCGAATTCTGCATTCCCCAAGGTTTGCTTGCGGCGCCCCCAACAAAAACTATTGTTTTATATTTTTCGGGAACTTTGAAATGGCGCACTTTTTGAAACCATTCTTGTATTATTGAGTGTTTCAAAAGATTTTCTGTTTCGCCGGGAGTATAAGCTGTTAGTTCTGTATTTAAATTTGGATTTCTTTTTTGAGATTTTTTAACGAGATAAGGTCTGAGCTTTTCCCATTCTTCTTCCGTTGTGTAATTGTAAGTTTTTTTTGTTGTTCCAAATTGCTCTTTTTCGGAGTCGCTGAGTGATTCTTCGATGTCAGTCTTATGAATAGTGATTTTTAGCATAAAATAAATATGAACAAAAAACTTGTTCTCGCCATCAATTTTGACAGACCAACGATTGTCTTAGCTTTAAAATCAAAACGTCATTCCAAAAATTTGATCTCGCCATCTTAAAATCAAAACGTCATTTCAAAAATTTGATCTCGCCATCTTAAAATCAAAACGTCATTTCAAAAATTTGATCCGCGTTTTGAAGGGGCTAAGCCCCCCACAAAAAACCCCACCGTATACTGCGACCCGATTTCCGGGGGGGAGGGGGGCACCGTATATTTATTGTTTTGAAAAATCCTGAAAAACATATGAAAACTTTACAGCATACAACATACAAACAAAAAAACCCGCATTGCAACAAGGCAAGCGGGCGAAGGTGCGGCATCTAACCCGGCCGCAATATTTCCGGGGACCTACTCGAAATAAACCGTGAGTGTGCCCAAGTCCGGGCACCGAGGACAGTTGCACCTACAAGCGCCCTCAAAGGCGACCCGCTTGATCCTCCGGATTCGGCGCCGCTTGCCGATCCGGAGACACACCGAGTCCCCCGCTTCGGCATCGTGGCCGAAACGGTCACCGGGGGCTTTTAATGTGTAGGCCGGCAGACTCACCGGAAAGCGGCTCCCTTTCGGGAGCCGGTCGTCATATTTGAGGATCATAGATCAGACCTCCGTCAAACGCAAAGGTAGGCCACGCCGGTGAGACCGTCACGCCGCCGCGCCCGGACAACGACGCAGGCGCCACTGAGGAACATCCCTCCCGTGGCGCTAACATTCCAAACCCCATCCATCTCACCGGCCCCGGCGGCCAGGAAGACGGTGGGATCGGTGGTGTCGCCCGTCCCGTTTTCGATCGCGTCCGCAATGTCGTCGGGGTCGGCCGTTTCCGGGAGCTTGGCGAGCTCCTGAAAGATGCCAACGAACACTGCCGGCCCCGGAAGGGCCGGCAGAAGCGCAGCACAACAATCGGAACACGCGGCCTCGAAACCGAGGCCACGATGGTAGTCGCATTCGTAGGACATATGATCACTTCGCCCGTATTTCTTGCCGCGCCCGGGAAGGCGCGTTGTTTGTCTTGTCGCAATCCCCATGCGACACCCGGCATCCTTGCAGCCGGCGGGTTGAACCTTACCACGATGGCGGTTCAATGCAAGGGCTTTTTTGACGCGGAGCCCTTTTCCCGCGTGTGGGGCTAGGCGACAGCCCACCGCCAGACCCTTCGTTCGCCGAAGGGACCTTTCATGTATGTTCCACAAATGTCGCCGTAATTGTTTTCGGCGCACCTTGCGGAGCGCGCAGCGCTCCGCAAACGCTCCGTCTCCGGCACATTGCGGTGGTGGCGGGCGTCGAGCCCCGCCAACCAATTAGCTTCAACTCTAGCCATCTCCTTCTCCCGCGCAGTGCGGGTCATGACCCGCACCGCCACAAAATACTTGGCCGCAACCAAGCGATCCTTTGAAGAGACCATAGAGACCATGTTTCTTTCTCCTTTGTGCGCTCGAAGCGCGTTGTTTGACAACAGCACCATATCACAACCCGGAACACGCACAACAAGAAAGTTTCGCCTGACAAAACGTTTACGGCGTACGCGAAACAGGTCCGGGTCGGGTCCGCTGCAAACCCCGCAAAGCCCGCCAGAAAGCCACGCCAAGCGTTCGCGTTTCCCGGGGCTTTGCCCTTCTCCCCCAACGTCCACAAACACGCTCACCGTCGAGTTTTGCCTGGATTGCGGGCACGTTCGAAAGATGGCACAAGGTTTCTTGTCCGGGATTCTGTGGACACTGATAAGAATTAGTTAGTTAGAAATAAGAATGCCGATGTCAAAATTTTGTTAGTTTGATATTCGATATTATTATTGTTGACAAAATCCTGAAATCCTGAAAATACTGAAATCCTGAAAATACTGAAATCCTGAAAATACTGAAATCCTGAAAATACTGAAAACGCAAAAATCCCCGCTTGACAACTAGGCCAGCGGGTTATTCTGGACCCTCCCCCCCTCTTCTCTCTTTCCCTTTAGCACCGGGCCTCGCTTAGCGCCGGTTTCTGACCTGTTTGCGGGCATCTTTGGAAACCTTGCCTCATCTTTGTTGCCGGGATTCTGTGGACGTTGAACACTAAACGGCCAAAAAAAAGGGGCGGAACCTTTCGGCCCGCCCTTGACACTTGCAATCTACCAAAACCCTGGCACTACGTCAAGGCTTTTTCTTCGAAGGTGAGTTTCGTTGACGGTGGAAACCGCTCACGGGTGGAGACGAGCCCGGAACAATATTTCCACCGTCAACGAAACCCGGTTAGAAGCCCTTTGCCTGTATCATCAGGCGCCCATAGCTTGCCATAGGGCAGTGGGGCCGGATTCAGTCGCGGATATATCCAAAACGACTGTTTAAACCAAGCGAGGATGCCGCCTCGACGTAAACAAACTTGGTTCCAAGTCAACCGGGTGACTTGTTGCTTGCATCCTAGCATAACCCCGCGAGAATGCAAAGCGAAACTTTTTTTCAACTTAACCTTTTCCCGCTACTAAACACAAGCGAGGATTGTGCCTCTTGTCCTTTCTCGAAGACAAAGAAGGGTGCCAAAGGCGGGACTCGAACCCGCAAGCCCTTAAAGGGCGCCGCATTTTGAGTGCGGTGCGTATACCATTCCGCCACTTTGGCAGGACTGCCGATGCGGGAATCGAACCCGCTTTGCTTCCCTCCCTCACTTGACATTAGGAGTTTAGCAAAATGCCCAAGGTTGTCAAGACCTTTTTCGCATATTCGGCGCAATGCCCGATCCTAACATCGTCGGGCAAGTCAACGGCTGTTTTTTGGCTTAAGCCGCCCTGGATCCATTGTCCCGTCTTAGGGGCTCCAACGTTTCAGCTTCCAGACTAGGTTTCGCCCACTTGGGCCACGCCCCAACAACGTGGAAGGTTTCGCCTTTGGCGTGGGAACCTTCAACCACCGGCTCACTTGTTCTTGACAGAACCATCAAGAAAGGCGAGGAACTTATTTGTGTTCCGGCCCGCAAGCTCGCCGTTAAAAAAACCCGGCCCGTTTTAACGCCCCTCCGGGAAACGGCAATTAATTCAGCCCATCAGTTCGGTTAACGTGTTGAACTGTCCAAGGGATACTTTGAACCTTGTGCCGCATTAATAGTTGCGAAATCAGGTGGCACACTTCCCGGTTGCTTTGCCGTTGAGATGGCCCTGCTACAAGCAACGGATAGGCTTTGCCCATACAAACAAACAGTCTCGCCCGCCATGATACCCTAACGGGCGACGCACTGTCAAGCGGATCGTTGCTTTTCTAACGATCAAAGGGTGCGCAGAGGGGGAATCGAACCCCCAACCCCCGGATTAAAAGTCCGGTGCTCTGCCAGTTGAGCTATCCGCGCATTGCCGGTTTTGTCCCGGCCATGTTACGTTCAGTTATTAAGTTGTCAAAGAACCGGCCGGGCGCATCAGCTTTCCCAACCTTTCTGTACTCTAGCAGGCTCCCGCCCGACCGTCAAGCGTTTTTTTGGGGAAGGGGCGTCGTTTTCGGCCCCGATCCTTTTCTTGCTTGTCCGCGCCGGGCTGCAATGTCGGACTAGAAGGGCGCCGTTCGCCCCTTGCTAGCACCCGTCACTTTCCTGCCAGTGCCACCGCTTTCCCGCCGTGGCAAGAGTGTTTATCTCACGAGTCGCCCCCCGACGCAACAGAAAAGAGCACGCCCCATGTTTTATGTACAACGTCCAAGGAACGCATCCTTTACAGTGTACAAAGTACACAAACTTTACAGTGTACAAAGTACACAAACTTTACAGTGTACAGCAAACCCAGCGGCACGGCGGCCGAGGCGCCCCCCGGCCCGTCCACTAACCCAACGGCACCTTAGCGTCCGTTTCTGGCCTGTTTGCGGGCATCTTTGGAAAGCCTGGACAAGTTTTGTTGACCGACTTTCTGTGGACGCTGTAAAGTTTGTGTACTTTGTACACTGTAAAAAAGACGTATGCAATACGTCGTAAAGTTAACAAACAAAAGAATCCCGCTCGGCAACGAGGCCGGCGGGTTTTGCTTGCGTTTCGCGCCCTTTCGGGTTATGTTGGCGGGGCCGAAAGGCCCCGCCGTTTGATTACCGCCGATTGCGCCCCCGGCCGGACGGCGCGGGAGCGGCCTCGGACACGG
>JACCDG010980590.1_pt1 | contig 24847 bp, 14 predicted proteins | sample 7442471 | NCBI WGS metagenome assembly JACCDG01 (sample SAMN15323444, study PRJNA562643) | freshwater metagenome | isolation source: river surface water | place: USA:Blue River Watershed | collected 2017-08-17 | reverse complement strand
CTGACTCTCTCAATGCATCAACAGAGATAGTGCCTTCTGCAATTTCTCGTAATGCTACTACCGAATTCTTATCATTATCACGCTCAACAGTAGGTTTTGCACCTGACCCTATTTCTTTAGCTCTTTGCGATGCCAATACAACCAGTTCGAACCTGCTAGGGATTTTTAGTGTGCAATCTTCAATAGTTACGCGTGCCATAAGACCTATCCTTTTAATATTCTGAACGGTCAGTATATTAAATTATTCAAAAAATGCAACTTGGAATTAAAACCTTTTTGCGGCAGTGCAATAAATTTTAGGTAAACAAGCCATATTGATTCATTGAAAAACCCGTGGCTCTATGCTACAATATGCCAAATATTTATATTTGAGTAAGTTAGGTCGATGCATAAGTACAGAACACATAACTGCGGGCAGTTGGGCAAATCTCATGTCGGCACCGAAGTAAAACTATCAGGTTGGTTGCACCGTAAACGTGACCATGGTGGCGTTTATTTCATAGACTTAAGAGACCATTATGGCGTAACCCAAATAGTTACTTCTGACCAAGATCAAAGCATCAACTTTTTAGATGCTGCAAAATATCAAGACCTAACAACACTGAGCTATGAAAGCGTATTTACTGTAACAGGTACAGTAGTTGCAAGATCAGCTGAGACAGTGAACCCAGATATGCCAACAGGCGATATCGAAGTTGTAGTTAAAGATTTTGAAGTAATCTCTCGTGCAGACACTCTGCCTATAAACGTAAATGCAGATTATCAATTCCCAGAAGACTTGCGTTTGAAATATAGATTCTTAGATCTAAGACGCGAAAAGATGCATAAAAACATCATGCTTCGTAACAACGTTATTGCTTCTGTTAGAAGAAGAATGATCGAAGCAGGATTCACCGAATTCCAAACCCCAATTTTGACTGCAAGCTCACCAGAAGGTGCGCGTGACTTTTTAGTTCCGAGCAGAACTCATCCTGGAAAATTCTATGCGCTTCCACAAGCTCCACAACAATTTAAACAATTGTTGATGGTTTCTGGTTTTGATAGATACTTCCAAATTGCTCCATGTTTTAGAGATGAAGATGCGCGTGCAGATAGAGCTCCGGGTGAATTCTACCAGCTAGATATCGAGATGTCTTTCGTAACGCAAGAAGATGTATTCGCAACAATCGAGCCTGTGCTTTATGGAATCTTCAAAGAATTTTCTACATATACCGTAACTCCAGCTCCGTTCCCAAGAATTAAATATTGGGATTCAATGTTGAAATATGGATCTGATAAACCAGATTTGAGAAACCCGATTGAAATAGTTGATGCGACTGAGATCTTTAAAGATTCCGAGTTCACAATTTTCAGAGAGTCGATTAAGAAAGGTTGCGTTGTTCGCGCAATTCCAGCTCCCAAAACAGCTAACGAATCTAGAAGCTTCTTCGATAAAATGATTGCTTTCGCTCAAACAGAACTTGGTGCAAAAGGCCTTGCATATATCTCTTATGATGATGCAGGCGCTGGTAAAGGGCCAATCGCGAAATTCTTGTCTGAAGAAAAGCATAATCAACTTAAAGCGCATGCCAATGTTGGTGCAGGTGACACAGTATTCTTTGCATGTGATTTAGAACTAGAAGCTGCAAAAATCGCTGGTAAAGTTAGAACCAAAATTGGTGAAGATTTAGACCTAATTGAGAAAAACATATTTAAATTCTGTTGGATCGTTGACTTCCCATTCTATGAGTGGAGTGAAGAAGATAAGAAAATAGATTTCTCACACAACCCGTTCTCTATGCCACAAGGTGGTTTAGAAGCTCTAGAAGCTGCAGATACAAAAGAAAAACAACTTAAGTTAACTGCTCACCAATACGATATCGTTTGTAATGGAATTGAGCTATGCAGTGGTGCAATTAGAAATCATAAGCCAGAGCTAATGTACAAAGCGTTCGAAATTGCTGGTTATTCAAATGCTGAAGTTGATAACAGATTTGGTGGCATGATTCGTGCTTTCAAATTTGGAGCACCTCCACACGGCGGTTTAGCACCAGGAATTGATAGGATTGTTATGTTACTTGCTAACGAACCAAATATTAGAGAAGTGATCTGTTTCCCGTTAAATCAAAACGCGCAAGATGTCTTGATGAATGCACCTTCAGTTGCTACGATGAAACAGTTAAGAGAATTAAACTTGATTCTTTCACCAGTCGCTAAAGAAGCGTTGGATAAAGATGAAAAGAAAGTAGCTAATTCATAAAGGGGAAATGAATGTTGTCTGCATTTGAGATATTAGCACAAGAAAATCCAGCAATGAAGCAAGTTGGAAGCGACCTTTTTACATTAGCTAAGTATGCAGCGAATGTAGAGTGGATACTCAAGTGCGATAGAGAATTTTTCTATGTTGGATCTAGAATTATTACCCCAAATTCATCTCCCACCATCGAAGTACAATCTCTTTTATCACAAGTATGCGATATACTAAACAACGCCGCTTCAAGCTTGTCCAAATCTGGTCAAGATGACCTGTTTTCAAATAATTTCTTAGAAAACTTAAAATTTGATGTTAAGGACGGAAGTATTGTGACCGAAGTGAGGGGCGTTAGAGATGTTCCAACCCTATACCCAGTTAAGGCTCTAACTCGAAAGCTTGATGATAAAAAAGTAGGAAAAATCCCTTCAGATATTGCTTTAGCGATGTTTACCGACGGTTTATTAAAGTCACTTAGCCAAAACTCAACAAATACTACACACGTCTTTACTGAAGAAGGGTTATCAGTGGCACTCAATGGCCTTAGCAACCGTGTATCCAGCCCACAACCAAATGTTGCACGAAGCACTTTTACCGCTAGACTTGAACTTGAAAGACACAATAAAGTTCAGCAGGTTGTAGCAGCAGCATGATTCACGGGATTGGTTGCGATATAGTTAAAATATCACGAATAGAACGCCTTCTCGAGAAAAATGGCGAGAAGTTTCTAAACAAAATCTATTCAGAAGAAGAGTTGGAATTAGCTCCAGTAGAACCTAAGCAATATGTTGCATATCTCGCAAAGAGATTTTCCGCGAAAGAGGCTTTTGCTAAAGCCTTAGGCACAGGGATCGGTGAAGAGATTGCATTTAACCGTATTAGCGTTCTCAATGATGAAAAAGGTAGACCATATATTAAAGTGGATGAGCGCTACTCTAAGTTTAAAATGCACCTTTCTATCTCAGATGAACGTACATATGCTATAGCCTATGTCGTCATAGAAAGAGTTTAGATATAACAAACGAATCAAAAAAATTGCCATATCAAACTAATTATGTAACATGTAATTAGTAATCGATTAGTTTAAGAAATGAAAATTAGCGGCGTAGAAAAAGCAGCGATGTTTATGATGGCAATCAATCAAGAGGTCGCAACCAAAGTTTTCCAACTTCTTGAGGATGAGGAAATTAAAGAAATCTCTCAATCTATGTCAAGCCTTGGGAATGTCGGCGCTGACACAATTGAAAAACTAATCATGGAATATAGCAATGAGATTAATGCTTCGCTTTCATTCGTAGGTAACGTACAGAACACTGAAAGATTTTTGCGCAAGATCCTAGGTAAAGATAAAGTTGATGTCATATTAGAAGATATACGCGGCCCTGCTGGGAGAAATATTTGGGATAAACTAGCTAATGTTAATGAAGAAATGCTGGCCAATTACTTAAGAAACGAATATCCCCAAACTGCTGCGCTTATTTTAAGCAAACTTCCGCCAACACATGCCGCAAAAGTTTTAGGGTCGTTTTCACAAGAATTTTCCTTTGAAATCATCAAGAGAATGCTTGCAATGGACCCAGTAAAAAAAGAAGTTTTAGAGAAAATTGAAAAAACTCTGCGTACTGAATTTATCAATACCTTAACTAAAACTCAAAAATACGACAACAACCAAGTTATGGCCGAAATCTTCAATAATTTCGACAGAACTACTGAAGCTAAATTCATGGAAATGCTAGAGAAGCACAGCACAGAGGCCGCGGAAAGAATTAAGAGCCTGATGTTCACATTCGATGACATGAAAAAAATCGATACCGTTGGTATTCAAGCTATTCTTAAATCTATCGATAAATCACGCTTAGCACTGGCTTTAAAAGGTACTACTGAAGAAATTAGGAAAAAATTCATCGACAATATGTCTCAACGTGCTGCTAAAATTCTTCTTGAGGAAATTGAGGGTATGGGGCCAGTTCGTTTAAAAGATGTAGATGAGGCTCAAGCTGAAATCATTTCTGTCGCTAAAGACTTAATCAACAAAGGTGAGATTGAGCTTTCAGACGGCGGTGATAGTGACCAAATGATCTATTAGGTATTATGTCCGAAGCAAAAGTCATCAGGTTTCCATTAAGAGATGTAAACCTACAACAACCCCCTATAACAAAAGAAATCATTGATAGCGATACCATTAACTCTTTACAAGAAGAACCACAAACAGAAACATTTACAACCATCTCTACAGCTGAACTTGAAAAAATCAGATCTGAATCTTTTGATGCTGGAGTTCAGGAGGGGGCAACACAAGCAAAAGCTAAGTTTGATAGCGACTCAGATTTGCTTACTGCCAAACTAACCAACCTCACTGAAAAAATTAATACATTAGATAAGATTCACCAAGACAGCTTGAAAGAGCTAAGCAAGCAAGCTGCTTTACTATCTATAGAAGTTGCTAAGAAAATGATAGGCGAAGTTTCAAATATACAAGAGCACCGTTTGTTTAAGTTTTTTGATGAAGTATTTGAAAGAGTTAAAAATGAATCAAATATCGCTATTACTTTAGAAGCAGAACTTGGTAAATCTATAGCTGATAAACTCAAGAGTATAATTGCTGATAAGAACATCAAGACTAATGTCACCATATCAATGAGCGACAAACTAGCAGCAGGTGAATGTCAAATTGATTGGGAACATGGGAAGGCTATATTTAATCCAGATGAAATCTTGAACGCTCTGGATAAAGAAATAAAAAACAACCCTATCTCGATGACAAATGTAGTTGGACTTGAAAATCAAACCTTGCAAAACTCATCATTATCTGGTGATATATAAGCATCCATTACTCTTTGAGGTTATATGTCTGAAGCAGAACAAAATAGTGGCAATACTGAAGCTGATATCCAAGCAGTCTATGATGTACCATTACAGGTTTCTGCAGTACTGGGCAGAGCAGCTATGAAAGTACATCAACTGGTAAAGCTTTCACGTGGATCTGTAGTTGAGCTCGACAAGAAAGTTGGGGATGCAGTTGACGTATTTATTAACGACAGGTTAGTTGCAAAAGGCGAGATCGTTCTTGTAGATAATAAAATAGGCATAACTATAACAGAGCTTATTAAAAAGGATGCTTAGTCAAGACTGCATTGGAGACTTAAGAAACAATTAAGGTGTCCGAAGAGGGTTTGCCCGCCTAAGGCTGGCTTATAGTTGGTAATTTCTGTAATAAAAGTTTAACTTTTGCAACGTATTGCTTTGTAGTATAATGCCCAAAAACCTTGGGGCTTAAACCATGAAACAAACCATGAACCGCGAAGTATGCCAACAAATAGATGCAAGATTAGCTACACTATTTGATTCTATTCCAGATGCCTCCAGTAAGACTCCTGAGGAATTCTTTTCAGAAATTTTTAGTGATAAAGCAAAAAGTGAAGTTGTGCTAGGAAAGAATGAACAGCGAAGAACTTTTGTTCATAAAATAATGGCAAGTAAGATGCCTGAAGCAGAAGAAATGGCGTTGGCGATTTTAAGATTAGCTCTGACAACACACCGGCATCTAGATGGCTTAATAAACACTGGTGGTAACCCAGTTGCCCTAGCATGTGAATCTGGAAGCCACGCTAGAATAGAAGGAATTTTAAGAACTGGTTATGGGAGAGGAAGGCTTGCCAACATTGATGATCAAGGAAACCTAGAAATCTTCCATGTTCCAGTAACTGAACTGCCAAGACTAGAAAATTTTTTCAGAGACTGGAGAAGCGTTGGTAAAAATAAAAGTTTATTTGATTATGTCCTTGATGAAAAAGTCGGGCCAGATCGAACTAAAGTAAGCTCAACCTCATGGGATATCTTAGCTAGAATATTCCCAGAGAAAATAAGAGAGATTAACCAATACCGAGCAGCCTATAACCCAGACTTGCTTGTGAACGCATATAGACTTGGCGGTATTCCTAAATTAGAACGCGCTCTTGACACAAATGCAGGAGTGGCTTGCCTAACAGAAGTTGATGCGCAAGGAAAATTAAAAATTTTTGGCTCAGATTTTGAAAGGTTATCGCAACTTGAAGAGTTTTTTAGAAAATTAAGATTTGATCCAAATGATGTCTGTTTATTAGATCTTTGCTTACAAGCTGCGTCAAGAACAGAAAACCCAACTCAATTCCACCCAAGTGTATGGCAGGTATTAAGGAAAATATTTGTAGCAGATATCAAAAAGATACAGGTAGAAGAAAAGGAGGAAGCGCGAAGACAACAGCAAAGACGAACTAAAGGATTTTGGCCAGAGTCTACTGAAGCTCAAACCTATCACAGTTATGATTACTCTCCAGAAAGTGCTTCAGAGCTTAGTAATAAAACAGAAAATGACTTACTCAATGGTTTTGAAGAAAGCCTAACAGCAGATACACCAGAAGCAAATTTACGAGCATTTGCCGTTGATGCATCGGGCAGAACTCCATTGCATTTGGCTGCAGAGCAAGGAAATGTGGCTTTGGTTGAAAAAATTTTAGCATCTGAGATGGGAAGAGATTCTGTTTATATAAATACAGCAGCTCTTTTTAGAAGTGCACATCTGGATTGTTTGGCTAAAATGTTGGAAGACCCTACACTAGTTAAGCTGGCTTCCCACACATTTAGTATTTCTGATTACAATTACAAATTGGTCAAAGAACTCTCCTCAAAAGATTCTAATATTATAGATGCACAAATGATTGATGCACTTTTTGCTGCAGGGAATACTGACGCATTAAGGGCTGTGGCAGAAATCAATAGGGCGTTGTTTGTAAGTGAAGCTACTAGTTATGTACGTCTATGGCTATGTCCTAGTGATACAAGACTTAGTAACCATACTGGTTATTACGATGAAAAAACCTTTCCAAAACTCAAAAAGCTTTTTGAGTTATTAAGGGATAACGCGCCAGAACATTTGGGTGCGTTTTTTGCTATCCAAGGAGGCAATGGCTTAGGAGTAATGCATTACGCAGCAAATGTTGGCGATGTAGCTTTTGTTAGGGCTATGTATGCAACAGATGCTGGCAAAGTAGCAATTAAAGCTCCAACTGTAAATGGTGCAACACCTTTAAGAATTGCCATCACAAGAGGCAAACAAAATGTTGCAATAGTTGAAGAGCTTCTAACTTATCCTGAAGTTATTGAAAGCGTTTGTGCACTTGATAAAGATGACAGAAATATATTCCATCTTTTCGAGAATAGTAATTCAAGAGTTCATCCAGAAGTTCTAAAAGTTATTTTGCGTAAGGCGCCAGAATCAAGAAAGCTTCTATCACAAAAAACTAAAGATCAAAGATCTCCTATATCTCTGTTTACAGCCGAGCACTTGCAATCCATTGTGGATGTTGCAAACGAATCACCAGATTCAAACTTTGTTTCAGGTTGCGAAGCAGATTTGATCACACTTTCAATTAGAAGTAAAAACCTTGCTCTGCTTCCTGCAATTGCTGCCACTGAAGCTGGTCAAGCCGCTTTAAGAAGCTTAGATAGTGAAGGTTGTTTGCCTCTAAGAAGAGCCATGTGTTCTGAGGATTTAGATATAGTAAAACAACTTTTACAATATCCAGCAGTTCAAGAAAGCATAGAAACATTGAACGATAAAAATGAATCTATATTTAACTCTGTATGGCTTAGTGGGAAACCAATTACTCCAGAGATTTTGCGATATGTTTTAGAAACCTATCCTCAATCAAGAAAACTGCTCTCTGGAACCGCAGGCAGAAACCCCCTTGCTGATTTCAGCATTCCTACCTTAAAAGTAGCTATAGGTTACGCTGAAGGTGCTGAAGCATTATTTGCAAAAGCTAGTGGAGAGTTATGCTTTGCGCAGGATGTTATAAAGAGTTATTCAAGCGCTAATCAACATCAGTACGTTGGCTCCAAAGAAAAAGCACAAGCGGTGATAGATGCTTTAAAGACATATCCTGATAGAGATAAAGCCAGAACAATCTTCACTCAAAAAATTAATGGTAAGAAATTTATCGATACATTGACTGATGAACAAAGAGCTTTAATTCCTGTAGAACTATTAACTTTAGAATTAGATCTAGGAACGATTGCAGCTTTTGTGGGAATGATTAGGTGCGCTGCATCTACTGAGCAAGCCCGAGCTGTTTTAAATGCTCCAGACGAGAATGGATTATCGGTGTATTCAAGACTGAGCCCTGAGCAAAGAGCTATTCTAGATACAGCATTTGCTGTGTCCCCTGCAGTGAGCGCTGTACTAGCTGCAACTTCTGTTTCTGCTGCTACAACAGCTAATGCTAGTAGTACGACATCATTGCAATCAGGCGCCCATGGCGATACTGATGGAGCTGTTGTGGCTGGCGTTCCTACAAATATGAAAAAGAGATCTAGCGCAGATGATTTAAGAGAGCGTGAGAAATCTCCTAGAACCGGTAACGCGGAGTTTAGCGAAGGTAGATAGCTAAATTTTATAAGAATTAAACCAACATTATAACTGACAGCTGGCCACCAAAGTCGCTTTCTCCATTATGAGATGACCTTCTGCAACTAAAATAATCGTCTGGATTGGTATAAGTGTTTATTTCCAAATTTAAAGCGTCTTTTATTTTTTCTTGGTTTAATACATCCAAACAAAATCCTGGCAAGTCGAATTTGTGATGCAATGGTCTGTATGATTCAGAAAAAAACTTCTCCGAATGTTCCTGTTTAGCCTTAAATTCAGCTTTAAACTTATCATCAACCTCATATGACTCTTGGGCGATTGTTGGACCGATAACTGCAATTATTTGATCTCTCTTCGCCCCTTTTTCAATCATCAGATTTATTGTATTCTCAATTACACCTGCAAGAGCTCCTCTCCAACCTGCATGCGCTGCTGCAACCACTCCATTTTTCATATCAGCAAATAGTATTGGCGTGCAATCAGCTGTATTAACTCCTATTAATAAACCTTTACGGTTTGTAACAATTGCGTCAGCATTAAATGAAGTTGCGTCTACGTTATGATCATCAATAAAGACTGCTATATTGGAGTGGACTTGGTTTAAAAGCTTTAGGCAATTAAAATCAACCCCGAAATCACTAGCTACTATGCCTAGATTAGTGCGCACATTTTCTGCATCTTCCTTAATCCTATTGCAGCTATTAAGGGACTCATACACACCTGTGCTAACCCCACCTTTCCTTGATAAAAATCCATGTCTAATAACTGACTCTGAAAACAACTGTGTGGTAACTTTACTTAGGGGTGAATTGGCTCTTCTTTTCAACATTTTCAAATCCATATTTGCAGCCATTCTACATTACCTGACTAGCAGCATCAATTATAAACTACTTTTTCTTGTCATCTTTAGAAGATTTTTCCGCCTCTTCCCTAATAGCATTAATTTGCCTAGATTTAGCCTGCCACTCACCGTCTTGTAAGCCACCCAAAGCCTTGGTACCATATTTATCTTCAATATTACGCTTTATACCCGACAAAGCTCCTTCAAAATTGACACTACTTGGTGGGGCACTGTGCATAGCTTCATCAACTAACCTAGGCGCATTATACGCAGTTCTCGCTATACTACTTGCTATCTGGCTTGGAGCACTATGCCTAACCGCGCTAATTGCTGCAGAGGCTTTGGTATAAGCCCTTCCAACAGAACTTTTATCAAGACCAGTTTTCTCTGCAAATTTTCCTGCCGCTGAGCTAGCAGCCATACCAACTCCAGCCCTTACGTAGTTTACAGCTGAAATGGCAGTTCCTGCTTTGTCTTCTAGGGTATGCATAGCACCACCAGACAGTCTGCTAATAGGCGAAAGTTGCGCATTACTTAGAGCATCGATTAACTGAGGAATTTGGCTCATTACTTTGTCAAATACAACTGCAACAAATAAAAAAGCGAATAGATTAAGTGGTGTTACACACTTATCAATCTCTGCTGGTGTTTTTGGATACCAGAAGTGTACATCTTTAAAGTTTAAGAAGAAGTAATCTCTGGTGAATATTGTAAATACATATTCCCAACACACACCGTATCCAAACAAATTTTCAATTTGATCTTGCAGAATAATGACCAAAACTGTCATAGTTGCTGACAGCACAATAATCATCATTGCACCAGCAATTAACTGTTGCAGCCAATTTTCAAATATTTGTCTCGTCATCTGGAATAAAACCATGACAATGAAGATTGGCGCAGTAACAAGCAGTATTGCCACTAGCATTAATGATGTAAAGTATAGTACTACAGCTCTAATAATTCCCATTAGAGCAAAAAATATTGCCACATACATGATGATTATATATATCCAGAAATAACCATTATAGAATATTAATCCCCAAATCTTGGCGTGAATTGCAGATGAAATCAGCATATCGACAATGATGTCATATATTGATAGAGGCGTTGCATCTTCTGGTATAATAAACTTAGGGGAGTCCTCAGCACCTCCTCGATAGTAAAGTGCTGCGCGTATGATGTGAGAGGCGATTTCTTTCGAGCCCACTGTAAACAAACCGAAGAGATGATCATTAAAAAATTCCCAACTTCCAGGTGAAATCGCCGTTACAACCAGACCAATTTTAAGCAATCTCACAATCATATCTTGATGCTTCGCTTCAGCCAAGCCCATCATGAACATGACTCCATACATTGTAACGTAAAAGACTAGAAAGGCTCGGACTATATTAATAAGACCAGTGTCAGCTACTACTTTCTCATATAAGCCTTGTGTAACTTTGCCTAACAAATCATCAAATGCTGTAACGACCTCCTCTATAAAACCTTTGGGCCTATAAACACCACTCACAATATTCAGTGTATACCCACCGACGTTATCTGAATAATGTCTATCTTTGATTTGGAAATACAACTTTCCTTCTCTAACAATTCCATCATTTTGATTATTAACATCATCAAGACAAGTCGCATTATTCCCTTGAACATTACACTGTTTACTTACATCAAGAATAAAGAATTTTCCGTCATTATCATCCTGAAGGGGAGCAACTCTAAAGGTCCTAAACAAATCGTTTGGAGGATTTTTAGCAATTTCAGCAGTCAAATTAGGATCAGAGGGAATACCACTAGCATTTTTTAAGGCAATAAGTCCAAACAGTCCATACCCTCCTTTTTGTTCACAGGGCGTGTTATCCTCGTCTTTACCTTTATCAACCCTTTGTCCATCACCTGAAAAGCAAACAGAGCTATTAGCTTCCTTATCTTTATTGGTACCACCACTACCGCTACAAGCTACAGGCCCACAGTCTTTCGGTACACCGCCAGGATTATTAATATCTTTACCCCAAGGAAACCAGCTTCCTTCCACATAAATCTTTAGCGTCCCTCTTTTCAATTTACAACTCGCAGGTGGCTTATTGCTATCACAAGTCGGATCTTTGCCCACGCCAGTAGTTCTAAGATCATTGTCGGTTGTTACCCACGGCGCAACTTGATCAACCCTTGGACTCACCCTCAGCAATTTTGAATTCGTGCCAGCCGCTGGATTATCTTCGTCAGGATTAGCTGGAACATATACCCCACCACCTAGTCCAAAGTTACTTGCTCCATAACAGATCGCATTGGCATCAAAGTTAAACCCTAGCGTTAGCAATGCAGTTATGAGCAGTATCTTTTTCATCTAGATCCTCTCCATCAACCTATTTAGCGCATATTCTTTCGGCGCATCATTTCCTCTTGCCTCATGCGCTATTCCATTTTCAAAGAGTTGGACCAAATCGTTTTGCGTTATGTTATTTGATTTTTCTAATGCTTTTGCCCTATCACCCATTATTTTAAATTCATTAATAATTCTTTTATTTGATACTGATTCACCAGCCCCTTTTAGCCTCTTAATTGCTAAATCGATTGCTCCAGATACTTTTGGATGATCTGTTTTCAAATTTATACTTTGCGCTTTATCAAATAACGCTCCTAATTTAGGCGGGGTCTCACCTTTCAGCAAGCTGTTATAGATCATTTTGCCTTTTTCTGGAGCCGCTCCATCTTTTACATTCGACATAAGGACATTTGCAATTTCATTTTGTGAAATATTAGCCTTCTTGAATTCTTTTAAATAATCAACTTTATCAGGATTATCTTTATCTGGACCAAGCCTCTTCAGAACATTAAACATATCCTGATCACTTATTTTATCATCGCCAAACTGTCTCGCAGCCTGTCTCAAAGCTCCAGTTAAGGCTGGATGATCTGAGTTAGCCTTGGTAACCGTATACCCGACGTCCGCCTTATGAGCCATAAATTTGGCAGGGTTTACCACATAACTTCGTATACCTTGTCTGGCAGCCTCAATTTCCCTTGACGTGCCTAGAACTGTACTAAATGGTGCAATCGCTTTGTTTGCCAAACCTGTAGTATAGTCCGCAACATTAGCATAACCAGTTAAATCAACGCCCGTAAAGAAGTTCTGCGATATCATGGAGTTTATCAAACTAACTGCTAAGTTTATAAAGACATACATTGCATGCGCTATTATTAAAATATAAAAAGCTGCACCTAGATTAGTAACAGGAGATACAAGCACCGCATCATCTGGAGCGTGCATATAATTTATCGTTGTAAACCCTGGCAATATACATGTAAATGGTAATACTACTGGGAATGCCACGCCGAAGTAACATATCCTACAAACAGTGAATCCTAAGGCTGCGTATATGCCTGCTAAAAAAAGATTAGTAAATATTCCAATTGTAGCAATCACCACTACAGGCTGTAAGGTTACGGATATCAATTGGCTTATCCAAGACATAAACATTTTTCGTGTGTATTTGAATAAGACGAAAGTGAGAAAGATTGGCGCTAATAATAACAGTACACAAAGCATGACCATTGACACCATGTAAATTATAAATGCTTTGATCATTGCGATTGTGAAAATAAACACACCAAACATTATTGCTAAAAACACGTATATGCCGAGCCAGCCCGAGAAAATTAACCCCCCTATTTTGTACCAAAACGGCTCACTTGAGATAATAGTGAAAACTTTATCAAAAATTGTAAATATTTTAGATGGATCTTGCTCTACTTGACCAATTACAGAATTACTTAAATCATAGTCATTATAATTTATAACTTGAGAAATGAGAGTAGAGCCACCATTTATAAAAAACCCAAATAGATATGTATTGAAAAACTCCCAGCTACCAGGGTTAATCAATATAATTACAACCGACAGATTTAATAACCTGATAATTCCATCACGCTGAGTTAAAGGTGACAACCCCACCACATAGCTAAAACCTGTCCAAGTCATAAATAGAACAATAGTTACCTGAATTATACGAATTAGGTCGCTGTCTGTGACAAAATCGTTAAATACCTCCTGAACCAATCCTTCGGAGTTTCCTCCATTACCAAAGAAGTATACTCTAACTTTGCGAACTATATCAGATACACCATTTGACCCTATAGTTTCAACATTAGCTTTTTCGACTTGTATATTGTATTGACCAGTCGCATTTTCATACCCATACATCTTAGGAATTCTATCAACACTCTCTTTACATATGGGGTTAAGATAATTACATTGAGGTCCTACTGCAGAATCATCGTAAACCGGAACATCGATACTGAATACCAACTTCCCCTTTTTATCCATTATAATTGGGTCATATTCTTTAAGATTTTGTGACGTAAGAGGTTTCCAAGTTGCCTGCCATGGCTCTTCAAATTTTGGATTATCTGTACCTTCCCCACTAACAAAACCTAAGATTGCGTATTTAAGACGCTCACCTTCTTTATATATACACCCTTGACGTTCTATAGTTACCTTAAAGCCGCCCAAATTGTCATTCCAAGCACTAGCCCCACCTGCAAGAGAGTCCATATGCACTACACCAAACCTAGTGTACCTTTTGGAGAATCCCTCTAAAGTCCCACTAAACTTTAGGACTTGCTTTGATCCTGTTATTTTACCGTCACTATCTAACACTGGAACTGTATCACTTTTCCCGTATAGTCCACGCCACTGCTTTTCATTATTTTCTTTGAGAAGGTTTCCTAGATCCTCAGGAGGAATTACTTTGTCATTTACATCAACATAGTCTCCATCACTATTTTGTTTTATTACATGAAGTGAATCTCCTGGTAAAATCTCAAAATTAGAACCATTACTATTTCCTACTGGATTCCAACTCAAACCAACAAAAGGCTTCTTAATCAATAAATTTCGTGTAGCACATATTGAGGGAACTTGGCAGGTATAATAGCCATTTTCAGCTTCAAGAGTTATACTTATCTCATCACCATCTATTATATCAATTCCTGTATTTGTGATATTATTATTCCTAGCACTCCACGTACTTGGATCCGTTGTTTTTGTCTGCCAATTTGTATTTGAAGCCCAATCGCTGGCTTTAGATGAATCTAAAACTGGGGTTAGAACTTTCGCATCTGTACCACAAAGTGATAATTTTCCATATCCCTGATTAGGAACAGGCATGATTTTCACAACCATTTCCTCCCCTTCCTGCACAATGAAGCTTGACTCATAGGTATTAGCGGTCATAGAGTCTTTGCCACCTAAACTGCAACTTGATTTTATCTGCACAGTCTTAGTCTGAATATTGCCTGAAGAGTCTTTATACTTTAAATTGTAGGCCGAATACTGCATTCCTAATTTACAATTTCTTCGGCATCTGTGTAGTTCTTCAGCATTCAAAGCAGGGTCTACTCCCGCAGTCATTAACCCACCACACTCAATTTCACAGCGCTCATAGCAAATTTTACCAATCGGCCTTACAGTTATGCGATCCTTTTTCTTATCACCGAAATCGTCCCCGAAATAACAATCACTATAGAGACCTATTGCGCTACCCGCTGAGTATGCCATCTGTGGGATAGCCAAACTCATTATGATAAAGAGCAGGACAAAAACTTTGTGAAAAGATTTTATTCCTGCTCTATCAAGATTTGGCATACCTAGCTCCGCATCTTACCAGCCAGTTTACCAACACCAGAGGCTATACCACCTGCGGCTTTATTTGCTGCGAGTTTAGCGCCAGCTCCTGCCGCCATGCCTAATGGTTTTAAACCAGCCCCAAGACCTTGGGATACTTGTCCTAGTCCTTGAACTCCAACTAATATAGCCATAAACTCTGTAACTGAGCCTAAGAACAAGTAAAACAAGAAAGAAAACAGCAGCAATCGCATTACAGGATTTCTAATTTTCCCAGCATACGCACTGTCTACTTTTTTAAATGTACCAAACGCAGGAATTCTTTCGCTCTTTATTTTATTGGTTGTGAGTAAAGCTGGCGAAGCAGTACACGGATCCACATAACCAATCTCCGACATATTTTTACAGAATATTGAATCAACATCTTTACAAACTTCTGCAAGTGCTGTCGTAGGATTCGGATTGTTAGCAAGATTTAAATTACCATAGAATACAGCATCAAAAGTAGCAAACATGATTGCAACGAATGCAAATAGTAATGCAGGATATATCATATAACCAATCAGCATTTGCATCCACTTGTTGAAAATATTTTTGGTTGGCTCAAATAAGGCAAAACACAAGAAAAGTGGGGATAAAAATACCAATATTGTAATAGTAAATATAGATAATATGTATATGTGGGCGAACCTAAAGACAGTGATCAATATCATTATGGTATAAATTAAACAACACACTGCTAATGAGAAATCCACAGCTAAAAATCCACTGAACAGCCATGATGACATCATCCCACCGACCGTATAATTACAGGAACCGAACGAGAGATAGTTCACAACCTTGCAATCTACTAAATCCCAAACCGTTGTTTTAATTACCCCTTGGTAACCTTCTGTTGCGGTTCCACCAGCAATACCAGAAGCTGGTATGTCACGATTAGAAAATATATTCGAACCTTGATACTCCATGCGGCAAGCACTTAAAGGATCATTAATATTCTGCGCCTCTAAGAATATTGATGATAAATCCTCTGAAACTTGTAGCATGGAAGGGAATAATCTGAATTGATTATTGTACCATACATCCCCTGTTGCAAAATAAAGTACTAGAGCAAACTTCAGAACATACATTACCCCTTCAGCTCTGCTCGGTGGCTGACCCGCAGTCATAATTTTAATACCAACCAAAGCAACATATAAAGTTAACGCACCCAATACCATCATTTTCATTCTTTCTTGTACAACTTGGAAGAACGGCTTCTTGCCTTGCTTCTTGTTGCCATCTAGTGAAGTTGTGAAAATTTGGGTCAGCATATCTTTTACACAACCAACCACTGTACTGGTCATGTGAAGGTCACTGCGTAAAAATTTGTTTACAGAAGCATCTTTCACGCCATTTAGCGCGGCTTTTCCCAAAGAATTGAGATCATCTCTCGCTTTTAATAAATAAGCGCAGCGCGTTCCTGCAACATAGTTTTGAATAAAGCTATCTGTATTTAACAAATCAACTGGTGGAGCAATTGTGCTACAACCAGCTAAAACTGGGAACATTGTATATGGCGCGATCGCACATAATCTAATTTTTCCTGTTCGCGGTTGTTGCCAATAAAACGCATAGAAGTGGATTGTTCTAATATACTTTTCATCCCCTGCTCTCAGTTGACCAAATGTATGGTTGTCTGGTCTACATGACATATCACCAGTCCAAAAGCTGTACCAACCCCTAGAGATCTTTGGCCAATAACCAACAACTATACTATCTAAGTTTTTCTCCATTGAATCGAGTGTCTTTGTAGGAATATCTAGGTTACATGCAGGAGAAGTTCCCCCCGCATAACCATATGTTCTTCCTACCTTTAGAGGATCACTTGTATTACCGCCATTTCCATTATTTTCAGCAGGATCCCAATACGGCTTACAGTGGAAAAGATATGGAATTTCGTTGCTTGTATAAACTTTTCCAGACTTCAATTTTTTTGGATCAATTTTAAGTTGTTTACCATCTTCAATACAAATATTATCACCAGGCACTTCAGGATCTGGGAAAGCGTTAAGAGTTACACGCTCTGCAGCAGTTAGTACATATGCATTTGAACACACATCAACCATTATCGAGTAATCAATCGCAGCCGCTATAAAGGCAATTCCTAGTGATGCAATGCCTGCTGCAGCATACCCCACTGCCCTACCTATTTGCAACCCAGTTTGTGTACTTTGTACGTTACTAGAATCTGTGTCAGGAACATTCCTTCCTATATTTTTTGGCAAGCTTACGTTCACTAAAGCAGACGGATCCGAAAACACTTTGCCTGAACTAAAACAATCTGTATACCCACCACCATATTTTTGAAATTCTTCGTACTCTATAAATGAATTTCCTTGATACCCTTCATCAGCATTATAACTTGCAGGATCGGCGTGTGCAGAAGATGACCAAATTGCCATTAACAACGTCAACAACCCGAACAATTGTTTTCTAAGAATTTGCGCCATCATTCTTTTAACTCTTTAATTCTTTGGTTAAATATTGGAATCCATACATTAGGGTCTTCTCCATGCTTCTTCCTAACTTCATCTAAAATCACCACCGTATCAGCTCTTCCAGATAGCACGTTAATTACATCACCCATACCACCTAAATCAACACGCGCTATAACCGAATCATTGCCTTGTTTAACTAGAAAAAATCGAGTTCCAGGATCCGTCGTTCTTATTAAATTAAATTCCTGAGCGCTCAACATAAAGGTAGTCCTGTATACTTCAGTCGCCTTTAAATTTGGCAAGAAAATTTGTGTCGCCGTTTGCTGGATTAAAGTATCGCTGATAGCACTTTTACTAGCATCTTCCACACTTTGTGTAGCAAAAATAACAAAGGTGTTAAGCTTACGTAATACTTTCAACCAATCCTTAATTTTAGGCGCAAAAATTGGGTTATCAATCAACGCCCAAGCCTCATCCAGAACAATCATGGTCGGAGTCCCATCCAAGGCCAAATTGATTCTATGGAAGATGTACGATAAACATGGCCCTAAGCTGGCTTTATCTTTTAATAATTCTGCCATCTCAAATCCAAAAACGTTAGACTTACCAAAGTCTATTGCATCAACTGGATTATCAAACACTTTAGCGTGCGACCCCTTCCCAGACCACATAGCAATTCTGCCAGCCAAAGTTCCTGGACCAGCTATTCCCATAAATGGCACAATATTACTTAACCTTCTATCTTTAGGATCAAGCTTAAAATTACCATTGATAGCATTGGTAAGTACGTGAATATCTTCGGAAGACACCATCTCCCCATTTGTAGTTACAAGCTGCTTAAACCAATCAAGAAGGAAGGTTCTATTTTCCCCAGTATCTTCTAATTGCAGTGGGTTGAAACCACAAACTTCACCTGGATCAATAATTGTATATTGCCCTCCAAGCGCGCGCAAAAATATTTCAGCTCCCCTGTCTTTATCAAAAAAGAAAAGTCGACACTTAAATTTCTGTGATTGAGCGCACAAGAAATTCATAAGTACCGTCTTACCAGCACCAGTTGGCCCAATAATTGTAGTGTGCCCAACATCCCTAACATGGAAATTGAAGTAATAAGGCGTACCTGACGTTGTATCCAGTACAGTAACAGCCTCACCCCAATGGTTATTCTTTGCTTTGCCAACTGGGTAATTATGGAATGTAACATATGAAGAAAGATTCAACGTATTAATTGTCGCCCTTCTCAAAATATAATCAAAATTGCCTGGCATTTGCGCCCAAAAGCATGGCTCGAGGTTCGTTGTCTCTCTAACGCCAATTGCACCTGTGTTTGTAATTTCGATAGCTAGAGCTGAAATTACATCTTCTAATTCTTTTGGATCTTCAGAAAGACACATTGCTGACATATGATGAAATCCGAAACCTATCTGCCCCCCAACTGCCATTTCTACCGCAACATCGATTTCTGCAATTTGCGTGGTCCCTTTATCCCCTGCTTGTTGCATTTGTCTCTGTTGTAATTCCATCGCCTTAATGGCCTTTTGCTTATTCGTAAACTCGTACGATTGAGTTAAAATAAACTCATGTGGTAACTGTAAAAATGAATCAAGCATATCTACTTTTGTAGTCTGCCCATACTCCCTTATACTTACCATACCAGCGAATCTAGATTTTCCCGTTGGGGATTTTATCTCTATGGTCTTAGAGCCAAAATACAATCTGTTTGTATTAAGCTGAGTGGCAATTTCATTTGTAGATAATGGGATCCTAGATGACTCCCCTGCATTTGCTAGTACACTTAAAAACTCTGCGATTTCAGAATATACTACATTTCCTGCTCTCTCTACAGACAAAATTTCTGGCGTATAACTTCGCAGAGATGTTGCAACCCTTGATGCCGCTTCTTCTATCTGCTCGCATGCTTCACGCATCTTTGCATTAAATAATTCTTTATTTGCAGCTTTTAGTATTTTACCAATTATACCCTTGCCACTAGTAGAACCAATTGGCCTAACAATACTTACATACAATTCATTTGTATAAGCCTCTTGATCGCGATGTTTATCAACCCACTTTTGATCAAGGTAAGAGGCAAACCCATCTGGCATATCAACACTTGCATAATCTTCTGGGTAGACTTGCTTTCTTAATCTAACCAAGTGGAAATAAAAGTTAAATTCCCCTGTACCTAAACTTTTGAATAATTGGTTTCTTAAAAACTTTCTATTATCTAAATCTTCATTATCAGCTGTTTCAAATGAAAAACCGTTTATTTTGATTACCTGAAGCAATGAATCGTCTTTCAACATCACCGTTCTATCATTCACGTGCATAAGATAGGGCATGAAGTTACTTGCAGGAAATTCATTCTTTGCAATAGTTTCTTTTGGCGCTTTGACTCTAAATAGCTTTGCCATATTACATTTTACCTAAAAAGGGTCATAAGAGTTTTTACCATGCACAAAAACCGTGTTAAATCTATACCCGCACTTACTCAATTTAGTCTTGAATAACTCTAAAAACAAAGGCTCTTTTGAATACAAGAAGTATCCCAAGAGGTGCATTCCTACAGCCATAAACACATATTTCAAGCTTGGATCTAAAATTAAACCAATTAAGTTCCCAGCACCATTAAGACCCAGCCACATCGTACTAACTCCAAATGGCAGCGGAGGTCGTGTTAAGGCCACGAACAACGGGTCTTTATCTAATTCTTGAGCCATAGCTTCCTCCTTTGTAATTCAATTCAAGAGTACTCCTGGCAAAACCCAAAAACAACCTGAATTTTTCAAGCATTCCAAACGTATAACTCTTATTTTTTCTGCCCATCTCTTGCACCTTTTTGGAATTTCATTTTAAGCTCTGCCGCTTTAATTCTCGCATCCTGCACTAACATTGGAGCACTTGTAACTTTGTTTACACCACTCATAAACATAGCACCTGCCTGACCAGAGAACTGCGATGCATCGCTGCTTCTGCTTGTTAGCTCACCACTGACGATATTACCAATCACCTTAGTGATAAAATCACAGTACTTTAACATGCCGTGACCTAAAATAAGTAGCAGCATCGCTCCTTGTAATATAGACATTGGAGTACTAAAGCCACTTGTTTCATACTCATCTGGAGTGAATGAATCACTTATTGGTTGATACCATGTCAATAAGCAAATTGTGTCAATTCCTGGTATTTCGACTGCAACCGCACAATATGGGCAAATGGTATATGAAAGCGTAGCATAAATTGTTGCAGCAAACAGTGTATTGAAAATCGCTATACCTGCAAACATACCCACTGGTTGCAGAGTAAATGAAATTATCATCTTCCACCACGAATCAAATAACCCTTTCGTTGTTTGGAATAACATCATTGGCATAAATATCGGCGTAGCAAAGAGCAGTATCGAAACTATCACTATTGACATCATATACGTTAAAGCAGCTTTCAAAACTGCCAATGCATACAAACCTATTGCAATCATAATAATCAACATTAAGGCAAAACCTATAAATCCTAAGAACAATAATGTTCCTATTTTTTTCCAAATCTTCTCACTTCCAAGCTGACTAATTAGCCCGTCAAATATAGAGAATACTACTGTTGGATCTTGCTCCACTTCCGAAGAGGTCAATGAATTTCCTGGGAACCTATCTAAGCTACCTACAACAACCATGGCCATAAGTTCAATACCACCCTCAATAGCCCCTGCAAACAAATTATCATAAAAAAGTCTCCAGCTATTTGGATCAATAACAGCAAGTACAAACGCTATTTTGACTACTCTAACGATTAGATCTTGTTGTTTAGCTTCAATTGTGCCAATCATAAAGCCAAGGCCAAAAAACATCAGATATATGGTAACGAATGCCTGAGTTATTCTTATCAACTGGCTATCTTTTATCAGCTTAGTGTACATTTCTTCCACGACACCACCTGACATTTTACCATTACTCTTCTTAATTCCAAAAAGAGTCTCGTGAACAGTTTGCACCAACTTTCTCAACGGACCATCAGGATTGTAATACCCCGTGCCTAAGTCTTTATTTTCTGGCTCAATTACGATGTTATAATCACCAAAATAATTTAATGGTGAATACATTTTCTCCAAGAAGCTTGGCCCTGTTGCGTCAAGTGGTTTTATTCTAAATACCAACTCCCCATCATATGGAATTGTTATTTTATCCGTACCATCTAATACTGCTTTTGGAACATCTTTCCAAATTGTTTGGGTCTTATTTGAAAGCAAATAAATACAGTATTGCAACCCCTCCCCGTCCTCTATAGGGCAACCAGCCCAATCTATAGTAGCTGTAACACCTCCATTCTGAATACTTTGAATTACGTTTGGCTGATTCCCATCGCTAAGCATCAACGCCTCAGCCATAGCTGGATGCTTTACCCCTAGTGGCGATGGGGACGAAGAGAATTTATCCAAGCGTCCACTATAATTATAGAAAGGGAGCCCAGGATCTTGAGTTTCATGGCAATCATTATAGCTCTTAAAGTCTATAATCTCTTCGTCTTTACAACCAGACTTATTCAACTTCGATACAATCACGCTTCTATCTTCAACAACACCTTGAAGTTCGTTCCATAACCCAGGTTTAACCACATTCTGATTATTGGGATCTCTTTGCTTTCCTATATTCAAAATAGCATCTTCATAAGAGCTATAGTCTAGCATTCTAGACTCTTCTCCTTTTATAAGGTCTGTTGCAGTGTTGTTTGGAACAATGTTTTGGGCATTCCCTGCAGCTGGATGAATTTTCAAATTACCCATTTCTTCTAACAATTGTAAATATGTGCTTTTTAGGCCAGGGTTTGTATTATCGACCACAGCTCTGAAAATTTCTTTTCTAGTTAAATTAATCGTGAAATTTATAAAACCTAAATTTAAATTTTTTATACTTATGTCGCTGTCCCAAACTATCGACAAATCATCGCCATCTTTGGCATATATTCCAGTCTCAACATAATTAGGATTTCGAACGTGCCATGAACATATATCCGAACCCATTCTTGAGGCCCATAAATCTGTATTTCTTAGAGACCCCCAGTCCGAATCAGACATATTCACAAGACATTGATGCTCGCTTCTATCTGCCCAAATAGTTTGAGTTGAATTATTGTTCCATACTGCAGAATCTTGACTACGAATCATTGGCTCTAGCCTAACATTCTTTCTCCCGCACCTATGAATAACTTGTTTGGGCGCAAGCATTTTAACAGATATTTTTTCTCCTTTTTTTACTGGGAAGTCGGATCTAACCGCCCCAGAATCAGGAATAGATGGAAAATATGCGTTAATATTTGATATGTCATTTGCAAGATCTACAACCCCCTGCGAACATATGCGACTTGTCTGAACTGTTATATACCTAATCTTGGGAGCATATCCTGAAAACTTATTATTAGCTGGAGGTGTTGCATAATCATGTCTTATTATGTATTTCCTAGTCTGCATCATCGTAGGAGAGCCATTCCCAGTCGAGCTAGGAACTAATCTACCTCCACTTCTACACTCTCTATTACACTCGTACAACGGACCGTCGTTTAACTCTACACCATTTTCGGTATTTGGAGATTTCCGTGATATTAGACTCTTACAAGTCTCTTCACACCTCTCATAACAACTTTTATTCATAGGAGTCACCCTTAAAGTCATCTTGCTTCTAGGGTCACCAAAATCAAATCCTTTAACACAATTGTCCAACAAACCTGCATGCGATGAACATGGCCAAAAAATCGCCACAAGTAATACTAACAAAATATTAACTAAAATACGCATCTTATTATAGTGCAATCTCAACCACTTACCCATCATAGGTAAGATGTCTATAATTCGAGCTTAAAACTCTGCATTTCAAAATACAACTTAAATTATACCTAAGTTGCTTATTTAGCAGCTTCATGGTATTTTTAGCAAACACGAATAATGACATAGGAATATGAAAAAAAGTTTGATCATTTTGTTAGTTGGCACTTCTATACTAACCAGCTGCTCTGAAGGTACATGGTGGGGCTCAACAAAAAAGCTTGATGTCAAAGGCGAGCGCATAAAGGTATTACAGCATAGCTCTGATCTCAAGGTTGACCCTAGTTTGCAAAGTACCTCATTTGTCATTCCGCAACCCATCACAAATTCTGGTTGGTATAAAAGCAGTGGAATCACCTCGGCAATGGTGAAGAATCTGAATGTTAAAGAACCATTAGAAAAAACTAATTTGTTTAATGTTAGTGGAGGCGGTGATTTCTTAATTGGAGGAACTCCAATTATAGCTGAAAACAATATTTACGCTTTAGGTAGCGATGGGATACTTACAGCCTTTAGCTTACAAAACCGCAATACTCTTTGGCAGAATGATTTTTTTCCAAACTCTACTAAAAAAGGTTTTTTCAGCTCTTTCAGCAGCCAATTTTTGAGCGGTGGCCTTTCGTACTCTGAAGGTGTCATATATGCAACGGCCGGGCTTGCAGAAATTATAGCGGTCAATGCCGCTGATGGCACGCTTCTTTGGTCTACAAAACTCTCTAGCCCCTCTAGAGCTACACCTCTTAAAACTGATTCTAATCTTGTGATAGTGCAAACCGCTGACAATAAGACCTTCGCGCTGGATTCAAAGACTGGAACGATCACCTGGAATCACATTGGTATAGGCGAAGAAATAAGCTCCTTACGAACCTCTGCACCAATCGCTAGTGAAGATATTGTAATCGTCCAATATACTTCTGGAGAACTTTACGCTCTATCAATCAAAACTGGCGAAGAATTATGGACCGAGAGCCTAGCTTCTCCTATTGATGCGATTGTTACTGATAGCCATTTACATACAGTAATAACTTCTCCTACAATAGACGGCCAAACTGTAATGGCATATGGCCATGATGGTGTTATAGGTGTCTTTGACATCAAAACTGGTAAACCAATTTGGAAAAAGCAATTGGGCATTGACAAACAATTCTGGGTTGGTGGCGATCTACTTTACGCAATTAGCATTGACAAAGAATTATCAGCGATTAACAAAAGCGATGGTAGGGTTAAGTGGGTTATTGACCTTAAATCAATGGAAAATCCAGAAGGTCGAACCGACTGGACATCACCCATTGTAGTAAATTCAAAAGTTACCGTTGCTAATTCCGTGGGACTTCTGTATTTCTTTGATATGACTCATGGTGAAAAAATTGAGGAAGTTGCGATTGAAAAAGATGTGTACCTGCAGCCCATAGTTGCTAATAGTCGTTTATTCACTTTATCCAACAATGGATCCAT
>JACCDG010082799.1_pt1 | contig 24847 bp, 42 predicted proteins | sample 7442471 | NCBI WGS metagenome assembly JACCDG01 (sample SAMN15323444, study PRJNA562643) | freshwater metagenome | isolation source: river surface water | place: USA:Blue River Watershed | collected 2017-08-17 | reverse complement strand
GACGAGTGCTGCGTCGCGGAGATGCAGCAGGTCTACGACGGCGGGCCCCACGTCGCCATCTTCGCCGGGGCCACGTCCTTCGTGGTCGGCGACCAGTGGACGGTGGCGGTCGCCAACGACAACGGCGGCAAGTTCCAGACCGACTTCCAGCGGTTCTTCGACATCAACGGCATGGGCCTCGTGCTGCCGAGCGACGGCGCGGGCTCCGAGACGATCAGCGACTCGCTCGTGTCCTGAGATCCAACATGAACACCAGCACCATCACCGGCGCAATCGTCGGCACCATCGTCATCCTCGGCAGCCTGCTGTACCTCAACGGGTGCGAGTCCCTCGGATTCGTCAGCAAGGAGCAGACCGCCAGCCTCAAGCAGACCGTGGGCACGGCGGAGGACGCGAAGATCGCGGCCTCGGCCCGCGCGGGCAAGGCGGAGACGGCGGCGGCCGGCGCCCAGAGGAACGCCGACACGGCCCGCGCCAAGCGGAAGGCCATCGGCGCCGAGATGGCCGGCCAGTACCAGCGGCTCGCGGACGCCGGCGACGAGGACCGCGAGGCCATCGACGGGGCGATCGAGGCCCTCAAGATCCGCATGGAGGCCGCGAAGGTCGCGGAGGACAAGGCCAACCAGTCGCTCGCTGCGGCCCTCTCCGTGCAGGAGGACGCGGCCGAGGAGATCGCCGCGCTCGACGCCGTGATCGCCAAGGCCGACGCGGAGATCGAGGCCCTCGCCGAGCAGCAGAAGGAGGCCATCGCCAAGATCCCGGCCCTCGTCAGCACGGTGGGCGGAGCGGTGGGGAGCTTCGTCCCCGGCGCCGGGGCCGTCGCGGATCAGGCGTCGCAGGGCCTCGGCAGCATCATCGGCATCCTCGCGGGCGGCTCCGTCGGCATCGGCGGGCTGCTGGCGGCGAGGAAGAAGGCGAGGGAGGCCGACGCCGAGGCGAAGAAGGCCGGAGCCCTCGGGCGGGCCATCGCCATCACGGAGCAGTTCGGCTTCGACCGGATCACGCAGGACCCGACGGCGCGAGCCGCGGCCCGCGCGGCCATGGCGCAGGACCCCGATGTCCTGAAGGAGTACACGCTCGCGAAGCTGCCCGCGAAGCAGGCGGCGGCGAGCGTGATTCCGGCTGCGGCGGCGTGAGTGGCGGAGTCACGCGCCGGTGACCGAGGCGGAGGCGGTCGCGGCCCTCTCTGGAGCCTCTGGGATCTGGAGCGCAACGCCGACGATCTTGGCGAGCAGCATGGCGCGGGCGATGATGTGGTCGGGGTGATAACCGACGGCAACGTTTGTTGAGTCCATCCGCTTGACGGTTAGAGCCACTGCTCCGTTTGTAAGGTGTTCTGTGATCATCCATCCATAGTCGATGGACGCAACGCGCTTCTCGATCGCCAGTTGCAGGCGGGCGAGGATGAGGTCACGGGCAACGTCGCGGCCGATGGGCACGGCCTGCCACCGGTTGAGTTGCCACTCGCCGTGGGCCCCGACTTCGAGCCGTGCGCACTCGTACTGCGGCCGCGCCTCGGGTGCCACGTCCCACAACGGCGAAAGCAGGTCGGCGAGCTGGCGGTTGGATAGGGTGTTCATGTCGTTGTGCTCGCAGGGCTGGTGGTCGCCTCGTGGTAGAACCGCAGGACGGCATCGAACAGGTACTCGGGGATCGGATACCACGCCATCGATGGTTCGGTCGCCGAGTCCTCGATGCACCACTGCGGACGGAGCCGCACGCTGCGGATGCGGAGCCCGCCGTACAGGTTGCAGATGCCGGGGATGGCCAAGCCCTCCTCCGACGCGAGTTCCGGCGGGGTGGCGTGGATGGAGCCCGGCGGCAGCAAGCTGAACGAGGCATAGGCGTCGTCGGTGGCCTTGACGCGGCGTGCGATGGCTTCGCAGGCGTCCCGGTGCTCGGCGTTCGCGGCGGCTGCCTCCTCCCGTCCATCGGCGCGGAGCATGCGGTTGGTGGAGTCTTGACAGCGGCGCCACGCTGCACACTCGGCCCGCAGGACCACGAGTTCGGCCTCCAGCGACTGGAGCCGATCGGCCTTGCGTCTGGCCAGCGACAACTGCGAGACAAGCCACGCGACGCAACTGTCGATCTCCGTGATGTCCACGGCGAGGCGGCAATTGGGGCAGCCGACGGCGGGGCCGTCGTCGGCATCCGCCATCACCTCCCACGGCCGGCCGCACTGGGCGCACGTCGGATGCTCAGCCATTGCCACTCCCCAGCTCCAGCGACGACACGAGGGAGCCGATCGTCATCGACAGCCGATCCCCGATCGGGATGTTGCAGGTCGGCTCCACGTCGATGATCTTGGCCTGCGCGATCACATCATGCCCACGCACGATTCTGCACTCGACCTTCAGAAGCGGGGGCTCGCCGCGGTCTGGACGCGCGTCCTGGAACGAGACGCGGTACCCCTTCGCCGTCGCGGCGAGGATCTGGTTCAGGAGCGACAGAGGTGGGGTGTAGGGGCCGGTGGGCAGGTCGGTGATCTTCATTGGGGGTCGCCTTCCGTCGTGGGTTGGTGCCGCCGCTCCGCGAGAGGGCCGGTTCGGCGACGGTTCTCCGCCAGCATCTGCGCGAAATCCCGCTCCACGACCACCGATCGCAGCCTCGCCTCGACGGCGTGGACGATGCCGGAGCACACGTCGTACGCGGTGCTGGCGATGTTCGGCGAGTCCAGCGAGCGAACGTCGATCTCGTGAGCGGAGACGACGCCGGGCCAGTTTCGCCCGTTGAGCGTCGTTGGTTCGAGAACGAGCTTGAGCCGGAGCGCGTGGCTGTTGGGCGGGGTGGGGGTTTCTGGCGTGGGGGTGGTCATGTCGATGGGCCTTCCGGTTGGGCGACCTCCGCGACGGTGCCGCCCTCCGCCTTGGCGATGGCGGCGCGGGCGGTGAATCCGCCCCCGGCGCTTCACGCGGCGGGGGCGAGGGTCAGGCGTCAGGCTCCAGCGGCTCGCCAGATGTCGCGCGCCTTCCCTCGCACGGCCTCGACAGCAGCAGCCGCCGCGTCGGCCCGATCGGCGTCGGTCATGCCGTCGTCGGGATGCACCAGAGCCATGGCCTTCGAGCGAGCACGCTCGGCGACCTGGTCCACGATCTCGCTGGCGATCGTCATGGCCACGTCGGGCTGTCCGGAGATGAGGTAGTCCAGCATGGCCGAGGCGTGGATGCAGATTTCGCCAGCGACGCCGGTGTCGTAGTCCGGCCGCAGGGCGGCAGCCGTGACGCACTCCTTCGCGTCGCGCGTGTCGGTCGCCGCTGCGCACAGGTCACGGGCGAGCGGAGAGATGGAGTCCATCGTGGGGATGATCTCCCGCACGATTGCCACGGCGATCCGCTCGGCGGTCTGCTGGGTGCTGCTGCTGGTCATGGTGGTCATCGGTCTACCTCTGCTCCCGCGTCCGGCGGGCTCGGGCCGACGTTCATCGTCGACACCACTAGTGTACCATCATGGTACGCAAGGTCAAGGGGCTTGCTCCGGATTCCTTCGACGACTTGACGGCACGACGGCCTCCGGCTACCTTCCGACCAACATCCCGGCGAAACAGCCGGTTGGGCGGCCTAGATGGCCGTCCCCTTTGAACAACGCTTAGCAGGCGGCTCTCCATGAGCGGCAACGCCCGGTTCACGCCGGGCGTCGTTGTCACGGCACCGCATCCTCCAACTCCGGCAGCGCCAACGCCACCCGCTCCGCGATCGAAGTCCGCTCCCGCTGGGGCTTCACCCGCCGATCGGCGATCCACCGCGCCAGGTGCGGCCGTGCCACCCCGGCGATCTTGGCGATGCGGTCGATCGTCACGCCTGCTTCGCGCAGGGCGTCGATGCGGGCGAGGAGAGGATCGGGCTTGGGCGGCTTGCGGGGCATCGCCCGGAGTGTACCATAAAGGTACGTGAAGACAAAAAGAACAAGCCCCGCGGGAGGCAAGCCTCACCACGGGGCCTTCCGGGGGTTCCGTGCGAATCAAAGCAGCCGCGTCCAGTCGAGTCCATGCGCCCCGAAGTCCGCCTCGGGCTCGTAGTGGACCACCTCCATCAGCTCGCGCCTGCGCGTGACGTGGGCGAATGCGGCGGCTCCGACTCCCGTGGCGCACATCATCACCGCCCAGTCCCCGCCGAAGGACGGCCGGGCCCGGACGCACTTCAGCGTGCCCCGCGCGAAGCCTTCGAACTCGGCGCCGTTTACTCGTCCGACGAGGGGGAGCAGATCGATCTCTGGCCGCAGTGGCGCGATGAACACCGCGACGCGCCGCAGATCGGGGACGCTGGGCGACCCATCACGCATCGGACGCTCCGAGCGCGACGAGTCCGCCGCGAATTGTCGGGCGGTAGCTGCGGTACCGGCGCGGGTCGTGCTCGACGTGGCCAAGCTCCGCCAGCGCGGTGAGGATGTAGTGCACCCGGCTCCTGTTCATCCCGGCGGCCTCGGCCAGCTCGCGGATGCTGGCGCGGCGTCCTGTGGCGTCGGCGTCGCGCATCGCCCGAAGAACCCTGATCTTCACCGGCGTCAGTCTGTATGCCATATGCCCGGGCGATCCGTGCCCGGTGCATGATCCTACCTCACCTGCGCGACGGCGGCGTGGGCAGTTGCGCAGCCGGCGAATCGGGCACGGGCGGCGGAGCGACCTGGGCCGGCGGATCCGTGTAGCCGCGCGGCCGATCGATCTCGACCACCCGGGCCACCTGCCACTCCTCCGACTCGGCATCCATCCGGACGGCGGTCCCCGTCCACTCGATGTAGTCCCCGATGCCCACCTTGGCGAGCGCCGCGGTCAGGTCTCCGTCGCTCGTGAGGACCACGCGCCGGACGCCGTTCCATCCCGTGATGCGGTGCCGCTTGGCGTCCGCCTCCCTCCGCAGGCGGTTGGCCTCGGCTCGGGCCCGCTTGGCCGCGGTCGCCAGCCGGGACGCAGAGGACTCGCTCGTGTCGTCCTTGGCGCTGGCGTCCCGTGCACGGCTCTCCGCCTCGTTGGCGGCCTTGGCGGCTTTCTCGGCGGCCTCGAGCGCCTCGGCGGTGGCTGGGGCCACCTCGATCGACAGGACGCGGCAGGCCTGCCCGCAGGGCGACGGAGCGGGCACAGCGGCCGTCGGCGGCTGAGCGGCGGCATGCGACTCCAGCGCGGCCACGCGGGCTTCCAGAGCCTCGACGCGGCCCGCCAGCGACTCGACCGTGGGTCGGCCGACGGACTGGGAGACGGCAAGGCAGACGATGGAGGCGGCGACGAGTCTCGGCATGGGTGGCTCCTGTTCCACGTGACATTAGCGGTGCGGGCCCCGGGGGCGCGGGCGGTTGGCCCAGCGGCGGATCATTGCGCTTTCTTCACACTGACGACCTGACTGTGCGATCGCCGCGGCCTCTCGATCCCCGGCTGGCTGGCGGCGTGCGATTCTCCCGCCGGGGCTGGTGGTTGTTCGTCCGAGGTCGCCTCGGCCGTACCCCCTATGTCACGCATCCTCCGAAGCAGCTCTTCCGGCGAGCTGTACCCCAGCGCCAGCCCCCTCCACGCTTCCCGATCCATGGCAGCGAGAGCGGCGGCCAACAGGACCGCCTTGGCGATCACCCGCGTCTGCGGGATGTCCTGTCCGTCGGCGAGGACGCCGCGGCAGAGCTCTTCCACCATCGGCCGAAGCCGGGGAGGGAGCCCGCTCTGGAACCTGAGTCGCTTGGCTGCCATCGTGCTACCAACGGTATACCCGTGGTATTCACCCTCCGGGAAAGCGTGGGCGCAAGAACTGGAAAATTCTGGCTGCCAGTGGTTGACAAGTGGTATGCCACTGGTAGTATGTGGGCATGCCACAGGCAGATCATGGCGCAGCCACCAACGGACGACGCACGGGCCCGATCCGCATGAATCAGCGGGCGATGCGGCTGCTCCGGCAGGCCGCGAAGCACCTTGAGCGGCCCATGTCGTGGGTGGCCTCGGACGCGATCGAGGAGTACGCGGTCCGACTGCTCCCCGACCTTGCCAGACCCTCCAACGAGGCCATGCCCAACTCCAAGCGTGGTCCGGCATCGGTGGCGCGGAAGCGTGTCACCGGTGCTTCGACAGTGTGAGGCGTTTCTTCTTCCACGGCCGGGGGAAGCCCACGCGACCCCCGGCGATTCTCGGGCTGGAGCCCGCGAGGGGCCACGGATGGCCCCGACCCGAACAAGACGGCCCCCGGCGTTCGAGCGCCGAGGGCCAAGGCCAGCAAGGAGTAGACCCGTGCCAGCCACCAGACGATACACCACGCACCAGAGCAACGGCGCCTTCCGCGCAGCCAACGAGGCCGCGTCCCGCCTGTCCCGCGTCATCAGCCAGATCGTCGACGACCACGACGCGACCCGCGACCTGAAGGCTGCCATCGAACAGTGCCAGATCGCCTTGGAGTGGATGCCCGGCACCAGGGAGCCTGACGCCGCGACGTCGGCGACGCTCCTCATGTCGCTCGCCGATCTCCCGGCGACCGACTCCGACGACATCGAATGGCTCGTCAGCGGGGACTTCGTTCTCCGCTATCCGGATGGCCCCGGCGCCCCGATGTGGGGCAGGATCACCGGCCGATGGAGCGCGACCAACCGGCGCGGCGAGTTCGACACCGGCGACTACGACAAGGCTCCGTCGTGGGTGCATGACGCCGTGCTGCGCGAGTACATGCAGGTGGCCGGGGACCCGCCGTACGACGTCGATCTCGACGAGTTCGACGCGATCGACCCAGACGAGGTGGTCCTGCCGTCCGCCGACGGCTCTGTGCCGCATCCGCCGTGCGCCTGCGGGCGAGAGGCGGTGGTGGCGTGAAGACCAACCTCTCCCAAGACGGCCTGCGGTGCCTGCTGGCGGATGTCAAGGATTCCGCCGCCCTCGCCCTCGCCAGCCGCATCGTGACGTGCGAGACGGGGGACGACGAGCGGGCGGCCCTGATCCTGCTGGTGTCCGCGTCCATCGCCGGGAATCACCAGGCATTCGAAGCGGACGCCCATCTCCGGAAGGTCAAGGAGAACATCGACCTTCTGCTCGCGGCGGATCGCCAGTCGTTCTTCGTGGCCGACGACGAGAAGGCCGTCGTCGTTGCCGAGGACAAGACGTCCGCCGGGGCGCCGCCGGAACTGCTGGAGATCGCCAAGGCGGCAGCGCACAACTACGACGCGATCGCCGACACCTTGGGCGGGCGCTTCCCAAACGTGACGAGGGCTTGCCGGGAATCGGCCATCGCCACCCGCGCCGCCATCGCCAAGGCTGAGGAGTCGCAGGGAGCCAGCGACCGCGACGCGGCCATGTGGCGACATCACGGGGCGAAGCTGATGGGGGCCGTGGACGTTCTGCACCGCATCATCTTCGAGGATCTGACGCACCAAGCACAGAACGCTCGCCGCGATGAGCTGGACAGGACTCATTCGATCGCACGCAACGCCCGTGCTAGCAGCGAAAGGGGCGACTAAATGGCCTGCATGAGCAAGAATCACCAGGAACTCAACGCAGACGGTATCGGCAAGTGTTCCGTCCCCATGTGGGCCGGAGGCTGTCCGGCTGGCTTCTGCGACCGAGACGCCTACGGGACTCGGCCCCCGTGCGGTGAATGGCACAACATCCACACCAACGAGATGATGCGGTTGGACGGCAAGTACAACGGCTACGTCCCCGGCCTCGCCTGCCCGATCCACGGAGGACCGGACACCCGCGTGTTCATGGACGGCGACAAGTGGTGCGCCGTCCGACCGGACTTCGTGAACTTGCAGGAGTCTCCGGCAGGCTTCGGCGACACGCCAGACGCGGCGCGTGCTGCCCTCGCCACCACTGACGCGGGGGCATCCAAGTGACCATCACCCCCCAGCAACTCGCCGCCCGCCGCCTGCGCATCGGCAGCAGCGACGCCGCCGCGATCCTCGGGCTCGACCCGTACCGCAGCGCGTACGACGTGTACCTCGAAAAGACGGAGCAGGTCGACCCCATCGCGGACAGCGAGGCGGCGGCCATCGGAAACTGGATCGAGCCTGCCCTGTGTTCTTGGGTGGCGGAGTCCATCCGGGCGTTCATCCGCCACAGTCCCGACACGTACGTGTCACCCTGCGGCGTGCTGGCCGCGAACCTCGACGCGATCGAGGGGACTCTCGGCGAGCCCACCTTCTTCATCGAAGCCAAGTCCACCGGCCTCGCCGACCAGTGGGGCGACGACGGCACGGACCAGGTGCCGCCCCGCGTCGTCACGCAGACGGCCGTGGCGTTCGCCTGCGTGCCCAGCCTGCGTGTGGCGTGGATTCCGGTCCTGATCGGCAAGCACGGGCTCCGTCGTCGGCTGTACCGGCTGGAGCGCGACGACGCGATCGTGCAGGGCGTGGCCGACGCCTGCCGCCGGTTCTGGCGGGAGCATGTCGAGGCTGGAGTCCCGCCCGATGGCACCGTCCCGAACCTCGATCTGCTGGCCCGCATCAAGCGGGAGCCCGAGTCGTGCATCGAGATCGAGGACACCACGCTCCTCGATCGCTTCCTCGCCGCCAAGGCCGAGGCGAAGGCCGCAGCCGAGCGCGAGGATGCCGCCAAGGCCCTGCTGATCGCCGCCCTCGGCCCTGCCGAGAGCGGACGCACGACGGACGGGCGCCTCGTGACATACCTCCAGCAGACGCGGCGGGGAATCGACCTGCCCGCGATCAAGCTGGCCCATCCAGACTTCGTCGCCAAGTACGAGACAACGACCACCTTCCGGGTGCTTCGCACCAAGGAGCCAAAGCCATGACCACGACCACCGACACGCAGGTCGCAACCGCGACCACCCTCAACGGCGCGACGCCGGCCAACGGCGCCATCGCCAAGTACGAGTACCGGGCGACCGCGCCTGTCGAGCGCCTCGGCAACCTCAAGTCGCTTCTGGAGGCCCAGCGCGGCGCCATCGGCCGCGTGATCGCCAAGCACGTCACGCCGGAGCGGCTGGCCACCATGCTGCTGACGGCCGCGACGAAGGACCCGGGCATCCTCAAGTGCACGCAGGAGAGCATCTTCCGCGTGGCGGTCACCGCCGCCGAGCTCGGGCTCGACATCAGCGGGACGCTCGGCCATGCCTACGTCGTGCCCTTCAACAACAAGGTCGGCGACAAGTGGGTGTCCACGGCCACGCTCATCATCGGCTACCGCGGTCTGGCCCAGTTGGCCCGGAACACCGGCGGGGTGGCCCGCATCGAGGCCAACGTGGTCTGCGCGAACGACGCGTTCGAGTTCGAGCAGGGGACGCAGTTCGTCCTGCGGTTCCGCCCGGCGACCGGCGAGCGCGGCAAGGCCATCGGCGCGTACGCCCTCGTGCAGTTCACCGACGGGACGTTCCAGGCCGAGTACATGAACCGCGACGACATCGAGGCCGTCCGCTCGATGGCCAAGTCGGGCAATTCGCCCGCGTGGTCGAAGAGCTGGGGCGAGATGGCCCGCAAGACGGTCTTCCGCCGCCTCGCCAAGTGGCTGCCGCTGTCGCCGGAGAGGGACGCCAACCTCCTCAAGGCCATGGAGGTCGACGACGCCGACTACGAGCATGAGGAGAAGCGGGCCCGCCGCGAGGTGGAGCCCGGCACGGACGCCGTCAGGAAGGCCCTCGGCATCGGAGGGGAGCCGGAGTTCGTCGACCACGAAACGGGCGAGGTGGTCGATGGATGCTCGGACCCCGATCCGGCCGCCGAGGCATGACGGCAACGGACACTCTCCCCCGTCCACCGCATGACCATCGTGCGGCGCTGAGGGGAGACGCGGGTGCCGGGGAGGTCCGTGCACCCCACGGCGGAGGCGTGACTGGCCGCCACCTTCACCGCGAGCGACAGCGACCGGTGAAGTTTGAAAGGACCAACCATGCGACTGAACACCCTGAGCGTGCGCAACTTCAAGCGCGTCACCATCGCCGAGCTCTCCATCGGAGACGCCGCCGTGGTCCCCGTCGTCGGGGCCAACGGAGCGGGCAAGAGTTCGCTTCTCGACGCGATCCCAGCCCTGCTGGGCGGCAAGGGCTTCACGCCCTCGAAGCCGATCGCGGAGGGGGCGGAGGAAGCCGAGATCGAGGGAACCCTCGGCGACGGCCGCAGCATCGCCCTCCGCGCCAAGCGGCGCATCAGCGCCGGGCGGAACGTGCTGGACGTGTGGGACGCCGAGGGCGCCAAGGTCGCCCAGCCGCAGGCCAGGCTCGACGCCCTCGTGGGCGATCTGACCTTCGACTCGGAGCGGTTCGATCGGGCCCCGGCGCGCGAGCAGGTGGCCATCCTCGCCCGGACGGTGGGGGTGGACATCGCCAAGCACGAGGCCGAGCGCGAGAAGGCCGCCGCCACCCGCACGGCCGCGAACAGGGCCCTGCGCGACGCCGAGGCCGCCCACGCGGCCATGCCCGTCGTCGAGGCGCCGAGCGAGGAGGTCAGCGTCTCGGAGCTGATGCGGCAGCTTGACGCGGCGAACGAGAGCCAGCGGAAGGTGCACACGGAACGGGAGCTGCTGGCGGACCTGGCGCGGCAACAGGGAGATGTCAGCAAGGAGATCGAGGCGACCGAGCGGCGATTGGTGCAGTTGCGGGCGGCACAGGACAGCCTGCTCGCGGGGGCCATGAGGCGGCTTCAGGACTACAAGGCCGCCGAGGCCGCCGCCATCGACCCCGCTCCGATCCGCCGCCTCATCGACGACGCCGAGAACATCAACCGAGGCGTGCGGGGTAAGCGGGACCGGGAGCGGGCTTGGAACGTCGTGGCCCAGTGCCGCGTGCGAGCCGAGGCCGCGTCCGCCGCGGTCGATGCCATCGACGCCTCTCTCTCCGGCCAGATCGCCAAGGCCGAGATCCCCGTCCCCGGCCTGACCTTCGACGCCAGTGGCGTCCGGATCAACGGCATCCCCTACGACCAATGCTCGACCGCCGAGCGCATCCGGGCCCGGATCGGCATCGCGCTGGCCCAGCATCCCGCGCTGAAGGTCGCCATCGTCCGCGACGGCTCGCTGCTCGACGAGGAGAGCCGCCGCATCGTCGCGGAGATGGCCGAGGCCGCCGGTGCCCAGGTCTTCATCGAGCTGGTCGACCACGGCGTGGAGTCCGGCTACGTCATGGAGGACGGCGTCCTGTCCGGGCGCCGCGAGGTCGTCAACGCCTGAGGAGCAGCATGCCCAACACCATTCTTCAATTCTTCACGTTCAGCAACCTGCCGGAGCCGGAGTGTGCCGCCGCCGAGCAGGTCGCCGGGCTCGCCCAGCAGATGGAGGAGATGCTCCCCGATGGCCCCGAGAAGTCCGCAGGCCTGCGCAAGCTGCTGGAGGCCAAGGACTGCTTCGTGAGGGCCGCGATGGCGGGACCCAAGCCCAACTGACCACCCCACCCCCCGGCCATGCTGCCCACCCTCCAAGCCCTACCGTCCCCCGTCGAAACGGAGGATTCCATGGCAAGCGTCTATCGACGCGGGCGGGTGTGGCAGTGCGCCTACACCGACTACGCGGGCAGGCGGCGGTCGATCAGTCTCAAGGTCCACGACGAGAAGCTGGCCCGCCAGTTGGCGACGGCGCTGGAAGGTCGCCACGCCATGATCCGGCTGGGGCTCGCCTCGCCCGACGAGGTCGGCCGCATGGAGCGCGGCCTCGTCGACCCGGCGACCCTGCTGGACCGCTGGGCGGCCACCATCGACGCGTCCGAGGGTCACCGGCGCGAGCAGGTCGCCCGCGTGCGGTCGTTCCTCGAGGCCGCCGGGGTCGGCGCCTGCTGCACCTTCGCGGCCGGGGACATGATCGGCATGGCCGTGCGGTGGTTGGACTCCGCCGGCGGGGCCCCGCAGACGAGGAACAAGCGGCTGCTGGCCGTCCGGTCCTTCGGGGAATGGCTCAGGATCAACCGCTACGCCTCCAGCAACGTGACGCTGGACGTGCCCATGGCCAAGCCAGACGGCATCCGCAGGTGCCCGCATCGTGCCCTGACGGTGCCCGAGGCCAAGGCCCTGTGGGCTGGGGCGCGAGGGGACTACTACCGCTTCCGGTGCATCCTCGGCGTGCGGGGGAACGAGTGCCTGAGGCTGACGCGGGAGAGCGTGGACCTGGGAGACAGCCCGACCGTCACGGTGCCCGGCAAGAACAAGCTCGTGATCACGCTGCCACTGCCGGCGGGGCTCGCCGACGTTCTGCGCGATCGCTACGAGATGGCCGCACCGACCACGCCGCTGTTCCCCGACGTGGCCCGCTCGAGGTCCGCCCGGCGGGATCAGTGGCTTGCGGATCGAGATGCCGCCCGGCTGCCTGCCGAGGTCAACGAACGGTCCCTGCGGATGACCTGCGTTACCTGGCTCCGTGTGACTGGAGCCGATCGGCTGGACGTTCTCACCATCCGCCGCGATCGGGGGGTGGGGGCCGAGGCACTGGCCGCGCACAACTACTCGGAGGGCTCGCAGATCGCGGTGAGGATTCGGGGGGTGCTGGAGAGGTTGGAGAAGTGGACGGAGACGACGAGTCGAGGGCTCCGCGCGCATGCATAGGCGCAGCGGTCGAAACAAGAGAGGAGCGCAAGCTATGATCAATTCGCCAGTTACGTCAGTGACGCGCCTGCATGACACGCAGGAGGTCACTGGTTCAAGTCCAGTACGGCTCATCAGTTCCGGTTCCGTTTCGACAGCGCAACTCCCCGGCTTGCCGGAGGTTGCGCCATGCGCCGACGCGGTGACCCGGCGCGCCTGCATTGGCGCAGCGGTCCCCTCCGGCGCAGCGGTGGCGCAGCGGGCAGGAGAAGGTGACAACAACCCCCCGGCGCCCGCCTACCAACCCCCCGACCGCCCCTGGGGCTCCATCGCCCTGCTGGCCTCGCTCACGATCATCGCCGCCTGCCTCGCGCTGGCCGGCGGAGGCTGGCCTGCCGTCCTGCTGATCCTGCTGGCCGGCGTACTCCTCCTCGGCACGCTGTCCGTGGTGGTGGCCGAGTCCGCACCCGGCGATGCGGGGGTGCGCCGATGAGGCTCATCACCAACACCCCGAAGCTCCCCGCCCCGTGGGAGCACATCCGGTTCGCCTACGCGAACACCCCGCTTCCGCCGCCGGAGCCCAACGACTGCGGCCTCGTGATCGTCAACCACGAGGAGAAGGAGGTACCAGATCCGGCGACGCAGGAGTTCGTGCCGCCCGGCACGCGCGAGGCGAGGCACGTCCACTGGCATTCGCGGGCGGACTGTCCCTATGCCGCGTGGCGCCCGTGGGCCCGGGCGCGGCTCAGGGCTCGGGCCCTCTCCACCGGCTGCGGGTCCTACGCGATCTACTCCAGCCCGACGTTCGCCTCGCTCTTCGATTCGGTGCCGCCGGCGCGGCGGGCCGAGATCGTCGAGGTGATGGCGGAGACGGAGGACGCGGTGGGCTCCACCGTCGTCGCCCCGACCTTCTACGACGCGTGGGCGGACGTGGACGAGATCCCGACCCCGCAGGAGGTGGCCAACGAGGTCGCCCGCGTGCGCTCGGCCATGAAGTGGGCCGACGCCGTCCGCGAGCGGACCGGGCGCGCCGTCTACGCCGTCGTGCATGAGCGCGAGAAGGACACGACCACGTCGCCCGGGCGGTGGCTGACCAAGGCCGAGTACATCCCCGTTCTCGAAGCGATCGCCGAGGGCGAGCCCGATGCCGTCGTGCATTGGACCAATCCCTCCTTCGTGACGTGGGCGTGGACCGCGCCGAGCGACGCCAAGCGGTTCGGCTACCGCGCGTGGTACCGGCTGAAGGTGCCGGGCGTCCCGGAGATTCCGGTCGACGGCGCGGCGTGGAACGGGGAGGTCGGCAAGCACGTCCAGACCATGCTGCACGGGCTGGCTGGCGTCCGCGCGGCCGAGTTCCGGGAGGCAATCGAGGACATCTTCGGCGCCTCGTCGGCGCCGTCAACCCCAAGGGAGCAGCAGTGATGCACCAGAGGACACTCAGGACCGTCCTGGTGATGGCCGCCGTGGCCGTCGCCCTCCTCGCCCCGAAGTTCGCCGCGCTCGCGGCGGCCTGCTCGGAGGTGCAGGGCCTCAGCTCATGGAGGGTGGCCACCCGGGCGGAGTGGCGGCGCGGGGTGCTCGACGAGGTCACCGGCGAGTGGACGGTGCATGTCGGCCTGCCGGGAGAGTCCCGGATTCGGGCCGTGATCCGCGGCAACGTGGTCGATGGCCCGGCCTCCCGCGAGGTCTACGACGATCTGCGGTTCGGCGGAGAGGGTGCCAACGTGCTGCCTCGGCCCGCGAAGGTCGACGAGGTTTCAGCCCTCACGCCCGCGCTGCAGGCGGCGCAGGACTGCCTCACGCAGTCCGTCCAGAACTGCTGCGGGGGCGACGGAACGGTGATCTGCGCGGCGTGGTGCGGGGCGTTCGTCGAGGTCTCCTGCACCGGGCCCGACGGCACGCCGAACGACCAGGGCATCGGGAACTGCGTGGTGGACTGCTACGGGCTGGGCTGCGAGTGGGACCACTGCGGGTGGCTGGGGCTGTGGTGCGACTGTCCGGACCTCGCGGCGCTCTGAGCGCCAACGGGTCTCCTTCCTCCTGTCCGGCGCGAGAGCGTCGGGCGGGGTTTGCAATGAGCAAGACCAGAAACATCATCCAATGGGGGGCCGGCGCCCTGCTGGGCCTCGCCATCGCCGCAGTCTCCTTCCGTGTCGGCTACGCCTTCGGCGGCGGCGACGCGGAAGCCATGCGGGAGCTGCGGGAGCACGGCGAGTACCAGTCCGAGCAGATCGCCAACGCGCAGGCCATCTTCAAGCAGGAGCACGAGGCCCGCGTCGCGCTTCAGAAGCGGCTGGGCGCCATCGAGCGTGCGCTTGCGGAGGCCCGCACCATCCACGTCGAGCGCGGAGCCGATGGCGTCCTGAGCGCGTCCGTGATCCGCACCGACAAGAGCGGATACGAGGTGCAGGGGCGCATGCTGGAGGAGCTTCTCGGGGATGGTCAATGAGCCGTTCCCGCAAGGACGCCAAGGGCGGGCACGTCGTGCCGCCCAAGCGCGATTACTGCTGGTCCGGACGCTGGGGCGGGGACGACCTGCGCCTCAACCGCTGGATCAAGACGCAGACGCACCGCAAGGAACGACGGGCCGGGAAGCTGCTGCACGACACGCTCCGCCCGAGACAGAAGGGAGCCACCGATGCCTGAGCACGCCATCGATGACGCCGTCGTGAGCAACTGGCGGCTGTTCAACTCGTCGGGGTGGAAGGACCAACCGAGAACACCAATGACGCAACGAATTGAACGGCTCGGCCCGATGGACGCTGGCTTCATCGCGGTGGACGCCATCGTGGCCAACTACGACGCCAAGAACGATCTGGTCGCCACGACCGGCAAGGTGGCCGTGCGACGCGACTCGATCGAGGCGGTGCTGCCCTGCATCGAGGCGTGGTACCGCGAGCGTGGGGCCGCGAGCAAGATCATCTACCGGACGATCCGCGAGGAGGGCGAAGGGAGCGGCCCCGTGGCGGCGTGGTTCTACTCCACCAACCGCCCCGAGGACATCGCCCGGCTGCTCGGCGCCGAGTTCGTGGGCGGTGAGAAGGGAGGCGGCAATGGCTGAGCCCATGGAACTGCTCGGATGCGTGGTCAACGTGAAGCTTCCAGGCGGAGGCGGAGAGGTTCCGGCCCTGTGCTTGGGCTACATCGACCAGCCGATGTACCTGGTCCAGTTCGAGGATGGAACGAAGGGGCATGTCCTGTCGCCGCTGGTGTCCAAGGCGGGATCGCTCCAGGCTGGGGTGATGGTGTCCAAGCTACTGCGTCGGTGCGAAGTCGCCGCGATGGGGCCGGTGGTGGTGACGAAGGGAGGCCCCAATGCCTGAGCAGATGCTGACATTGGCGGCGTGGAACATCTTGGCGGCGTGCTACTGCATCGTGTTCCTCGTGTACTTCCTGCTCCAAGGGCGTTGCCTGCGGCGCGAGGTCGAAGCGGCCGAGGCCGACATCGACGCGCTTCGGGAGAAGGCCCGCCTCTACGACGAGATGCAGGAGCAGATTGCCGCGATGGGGACGCTGGTGGACGCCAGAGCGGCGTCGGTCAAGGCGTATCGAGAGTCGCGGCGGCCGGGCAGCCCACCACTCTGCGACAAGTGCGGCTCCTCGTCGTGGGCCGAGGAGGATAGTGGGAAGCGATGGTGTCGCGACTGTGCGGCGCCGTGGCCACGCGAGAAGGGAGGCGCCGATGCCTGAGCCCCGCAAGACCGTGGCGGTGGACCTGGACGGCGTGCTGGCCGACTTCTCCCGCGGCTTCGTGGACGTCCACACGATCGGCGACCCGATCCCCGGCGCCGTGGAGTTCACCAGGCGGCTGTCCCAGTTCGCCGACGTGCTGATCTGGACCACGCGCTGCAACCCCGAGATCGGGCGCGGCATGGGGACCAGCCTGCTGCGGAACAGCGTGCGGGACTGGCTGGACCTGCACGGCTTCGCCTACGCGGACATCTGGACGGGGCCGGTGAAGCCGATCGCGTCGGCGTTCATCGACGATCGGGCGGTCGAGTGCCGACCGCAGGATGGCATCGACGACCTCCACTACCACGACGCCGTCGAGTACGTGAAGCGGCTCTGCAAGGACACGCCGCCGGGGTGTTCCATGTCGCACACCACGCCGGTGCTGGACGCCGCCGGCTTCCGCTCCATCGCCGACGCCGAGGAGGCGGCTGGGTCGATCGCGGCAGGCACACGAAACACCACGAAGGGCGGGACACCGGAGGTTTGCCGGGGCCTAGACCGCGAGGACGGCCCCCTCGAAACGGCGAAAGTCGCGGACGGAACCCCGCCCGATTCCATCGCGCCTGCGCCGGGGCAATTGGGCCTCGGCGCAGGCAACTCTCCGGAGGCTCCGGATGGTTCGCCAGACGACAGCATCGCAGCGCTGGCCGATCGCGTCTGCGAGCTGCTCGATGCCGCCACGCGGGATGGGTCCCTGATGTACGCAGATCGGCTTCCGTCGCAGTTGTCCGAGGCGCTCGACGAGTGGAGGGATGCCCAATGAACAACCACGTTCTGACCGCGCTCGTGGCGATGGGCGCGGCGTCTCTGTCCAGCCCGACCCCGCCGCAGCCCACACAGGCCAAGGCCGACCCGTGGAAGCGGCACCACCGCGGCAGCAGGGGCCACACGGAGCCGCTGTCCAGGCGCCTCGGCGGCAAGGTCCGCGAGAGGAGGTCGAGGTGAACCACACCTGCCCACGCTGCAACGGCGGCGGTCGCACCCCGCCTCCCGACTACCCGCGCGGCCTGCCGCCGGTCGACTGCCCCCTGTGCCTCTGCCACGGCCGCATCGACGAAGCCACGCTCGAGCGCGTCCGCGGTGGCGAGTCAATCCGCGCCGCCCGGCTGGCCGAGGGCATGTCGCTCCGGAAGTTCGCCGGGGTCTGCGGCATCGCCCCGTGGCAGCTCTCGCTCATCGAGCAGGGCCTGACCATCCAGCCGGAGTCCGTGCAGCGGGCGGTGGCGGGGCTGGCCAAGGCCCCTGCCCAGCATCGGCAGGATGCTCCGGCGCGGGACGGCCGGGGCATGCTGGCCGAGGGGTCAGCAGGAGGGTTCCGCCGTGTCTGAGCCTACTTGGTCCAGCCCCTGCGGCACCGTCCACCTGTACCGCGCCGACTGCCTCGAAGTGCTGCCGACGTTGGCGAAGGGGTCGGTTGGCGCCGTGGTGACCGATCCGCCGTACAGCAGCGGCGGGGCGTTCCGTGGCGACCGGACAGCCAGCACCGTGAGCAAGTACGTTCAATCCACGTCGATCGAGACTTGCAGGACCGACTTCACCGGAGACAACCGGGACCAGCGGTCGTTCCTCGTCTGGTGCACGCTGTGGTGTGCGGCAGCGCGTGCTGCAGCCACGTCTGGCGCCTCGTTCGCCAGCTTCATTGACTGGCGCCAGCTCCCGACCCTGACGGACGCCGTGCAGGCGGGCGGATGGGTCTGGCGCAACCTCGCAACCTGGTGGAAGCGCGGCGTCAGGATGCAGCGTGGGAAGTTCTCGCTCTCGGCCGAGTACATCGTGCTGGCCTCCAACGGGGGGCAGATCGACGGAGAGTGCTCCCCGCAGAACGTGCTGGATGTCCGGCCCGTCGATGGAGAGGATAAGGAGCACCTTGCCGAGAAGCCGAGCGAGCTGGTGGAAGTGGTGGTCTCGGCGACGCCGCGAGGATGCACCATCCTCGACCCCTTCATGGGCTCTGGCACGACCGGCATCGCCGCTGTCCGCGCCGGCCGCCGCTTCATCGGCGTCGAAATCGACGAGGGGTACTTCGAGATCGCCAAGCGGAGGATCGTCGCCGCTCTGGAGCAGCGGGAGCAGATGTTCGAAGCGATGCAGCCGAAGGTGGCCCCGATCCAACTGGCATTTGAGACAGGGGAGGCGACCAATGTCTGACCGCCGCCTCAACAGTCCCCACGCCCTCGCCAGCCTCGCCGGGCGCCGGTACGCCAGCGACCTGGTTGGGCGCGTGGACGAGGAGACGCGCCGCGCCGTCGAGCGGCTGGTGGCTGCCGCGTACAGGAGCGCGTTCGAGACCGGCGCACGGCGTGCGATGCGCGAAAGCGTGCGGGCGATGGGGGAGGAGGCTCGCAATGGCTAGACGCCGCTCCATGGTCGAGCACGTCGTGGCCGAGGAAGGCGGGGCCAGGATCCGATGCGCCCACTGCGGCAAGGTGCTGCGGCTCGCGCTGCCGATGAACTTCCGCGTGTGGGTCGCCGCTGGAGAGGAGTTCGTGAAGGTCCACCGGTGGTGCAAGCCGCCACGCAAAGAGAAGGAGACGCAGCCCAGTGCCTGACTTCACCCTCCCGCAAGCCTCGTCCGTGTCCGGACTCGGCCGCACCGATATAGCCTGGACGGACTTCGCGTTCAACCCGCTCCGCGCCGTGACGAAGGACGGCAAGGCAGGCTGGGCGTGCGTGAAGGTCGCCGCTGGCTGCAAGAACTGCTACGCGGAGAGCCTGAACAAGCGATGGGGCACGGGCCTGCCGTTCACACCGGCCGGGATGAAGGACGTGCGCGTGGTGCTGGACGAGGCCCGCGTTGTCGCGGCGCTCACGGCCAAGCCGCGCGGCCCGTTCCGTGCGCCGGACGGCAGGCCCAAGGTGTTCGTCTGCGACATGACGGACGTGTTCGGCGAGTGGGTGCCGTTCGAGACGATCGACCGGCTCTTCGCCCTGTTCGCGCTGCGGCAGGACATCGACTGGCAGGTGTTGACGAAGCGACCGGAGCGGATGGCGGAGTACCTCCGGTCGCGCACCGCTGAGGACGGCGGTCGCACCGACAACATCGAGCACGAGGCCGAGCGCCTCACGGGCCACGAGCGAGACTGCTCGCACCCGTGGCCCCTCCCCAACGTCTTTCTCGGCTGCTCCGCCTCGACGCAGGCCGACCTCCACCGCAACGTGCCGCACCTGCTGCGGTGCCCGGCGGCGGTGCGGTTCCTGAGCCTGGAGCCGCTGGTGGAGCGCGTGCAGATTGGATGCGGCGGATGCTTCTTCGATCACGGGGTGGGCGGAGGCGGACGCTCGGCGGGCATCCACCAAATCATCGTCGGCGGGGAGTCCGGCCCGAAGGCGAGGCCGTGTCCGGTCGAGGCCATCCGCGACGTGGTGCAGCAGTGCGGCGAGGCGGGGACGGCCTGCTTTGTGAAACAGTTGGGGTCGAGGCCGCTCACGCGCTGCCCACAGTGCTTCACGGCCGAAGATCCGGAATGGGTGCATTCGGGATGCCCCACTTGTGGAGGCGAGGGACTGGTTGGGATGCGTCTCCGCGACTCCAAGGGCGGCGACCAGTCCGAGTTCCCGGAGGACCTCCGCGTGAGGGAGTGGCCCGAGAGGAAGGGGGCCAACCGTGGCTGATCATCTGGCGCATCGTCGTGTGGTGGATCTGCGAGTGGCGGCGAAGCGTGCTCTCGACACAGGGCGCAAGGAGTGGTCAGAGACGCTGCGACTTGTCGCCGATCTCGCGGAGGCGGCAGTTGAATTGCACCCCACTCCGCCAGCCGACCCCTACATGCGGGTCGGTGTGTTCATGGCGCGCTGCGAGAGGTTGCGGGACGCTGCTCAGAACTTCGGGACGGACTTGCTGGCTGGACTGACGCCGGAGGCCCGTCGTGCGTGATCGCAATCAGATCAAGCGTCTCCCCATGCCTGACACCGACACCGACCCCCGCATCATCGCGATCGGCGCCCTCGTGCTGCTCGCCGCGTTCGCGCTAATCGGCCTGCTGTGGCCCTACGAGCCCATCACCACCTCCGGCCCGTTCTGGAGGCCGCAGGACTGGGAGCGGCGTAATGGGTCGCTGCGCGGGGTGGAGGAGCGGGAGAGGAAGGAGGCCCCGCGTGGCTGAGCGACCGATCCTCTTCTCCGGCCCGATGGTGCGAGCCATCATCGAGGGGCGCAAGACTCAGACTAGGCGCCTGGTCAGGGGCATGCCGCCAGCCCCGGCCGCGGATTGCCACCCTTCGCATGTCGCGAGTCACGCAACGCCGTACTTCGACGCGTACTGCGGTGCCCGCAAGTCGCCGGAGAATCCGCGAGGCATGTCCGGCTCTTGGTGCTGGTGGCAAGTCGACGACCGGCAGTGCTTGCCGACGATCCGGTGCCCCTACGGCGTCCCCGGCGATGCGCTGTGGGTACGGGAGACTTGGCAGGAGTTCTTCGAGGATGAGTTGCCGGAAGATCGTCGCGGTGGACCTGCTGGCCGCATGGGCTGCCCCGCCACACCGCAACGCCGATCGGTGGTCGCCTACTGGGCGGACGGTCCTCTGGATCATCCGCAGCACGGCAGCGCGAACTGGCGTCCCTCCATCCACATGCCCCGCTGGGCCTCGCGCCTCACGCTCGCCGTGAAGGCCGTGCGCGTCGAGCGGTTGCAGGACATCAGCGAGGGCGACATCTATGCCGAGGGCATCGAGCTGACCGGGACCACGGTGGCCTGCATGAAGGAGGAGGAGCGGGCGGCGCGTGGTGCGTTCGCCACGCTGTGGGACTCGATCAACGCCAAGCGGCGAGAGCCCTCGCACATCGCCAACCGACGGCGCAAGGGGAAGGCGACGCAGCGATACGACGCGTCGCACCCGGAACAACCAACGCCGTACGCGTGGGCGAACAACCCGTTTGTGTGGGTCGTGGAGTTTGAGAAGGAGGCCACCCGTGCCTAAGCCCAAGCTCCCTCGCAAGCCGAGGCCGCTGAGGCTGCCGGAGTGGAATGACGACATTGCCCATGTCGAGCACGTGAGGGCGTGGGGGGTCGCCCGCATATGGATCGCGCCGCACTTCTGGCCGAGGTCGCTGGGTGTGAAGAACGCGGCCCGCACCGCCGCGTGGTTCGCCGAGGCCCACGCCTACATCGCCGCCGTCGAGGCGCGAAGGGAGGCCCGGCATGGCTGACTGCCTTTGCACCGTCCCCTACTGCCACGCCCCGGCAGGCTACGGACCGCTGGGCAACCGATGCCGCGAGCACTGGGAGGCCCTGTCGCCGGAGGGGCGAGCCGTGCTTGATGGCATCGCTGCGCGGCTCAAGGCCGACCGGAAGCCGAGACGCAAGGCGGGCGAGGGAGCCAAGGAGGCCGCCGATGCCTGACCAGACCTTCCCCCAAGTGCATCTCGTCGCCAGCGATCCGAGGGCCGCGTACCAGCTCGGCCTCGTCAGCGGCCACCTGCTCAAGCTCCCGTGCTGCGCGTCCGAGGCGGAGCTGCAGGACGCCATCGCCACTGCGCTGCTCGACAAGGCGGCCAGGGAAGTCAGGCTCGGCCCCCGCTCCATCATCGACTTCCTCGTCGGTGGCGTCGGCATCGAGGTCAAGATGGCCGGAAGCACGCCGGCCGTGACCCGCCAGATCCTCCGCTACTTGGAGTCCCCGCGGATCGAGGCCCTGCTGCTGGTCACCACCCGGCGCCAGCACGCCGTGCTGGCCGGCACCAGGCTGGGCAAGCCGGTCGCGGTCCACGTCCTTCAGGGAGGCATCGAGTGAGGACGTTCGGGACCATGTCGCTGGTCGGGTCCGAGTGGGTCATGCAGGCGGAGCCGCACGTGGCCATGCGCGCGAAGCGGCTGTTCCCGCACCTCAAGCGGCATCAGGGCAAGCTCCGGCTGTCCGCGACGCCGTCGAACGCCGCCGATCTGCGCTGGTTCCTCGCCCGCTACCCGCTGGAGATGGGCAGGACCGGCAGGGACACCCTCGAAGCGATGGCCGCACGCCACGACCGCGGCATGGCGGAGACGCAGGGCCTGATCGACAGGACGCAGGAGCCCGCCACCTTCGACCTGGCCATCCCGCCCCGCGCCTACCAGCGGGCCGCGGCGGACATCGTGCTGAGGAGCGGCAGGCTGCTCCTGTGCGACGACGTCGGGCTGGGCAAGACGTGCAGCGCCATCTGCGTACTGAGCGAGCAGCGGGCCCGTCCGGCCGTCGTCGTCACCATGACCCACCTGCCTCCGCAGTGGCCGGGCGAGCTCGCCCGGTTCCTTCCGGGGGTCCGCGCGTGGAGCCCACGCAAGGCGACCCCGACCGGGCGGGACCTGGAGCACCTCGCCGGCATCGTTCGGCCGGACGTCATCGTGCTGAGCTACTCCAAGCTCGCGGGCTGGGCGGAGACGCTGGTCAAGACATTCGGCACCAGGACCGTGGTCTTTGACGAGATGCAGGAGCTGCGGACCGGCTGCGGATCCGCCAAGGGCGCCGGGGCGAAGCTGATCGCCGAGGCGTGCGAGTTCAGAATGGGGCTAACCGCCACGCCCGTCTACAACTACGGGGGCGAGATCCGGGCCCTGCTGGAGTTCCTCGAGCCCGGCTGCCTGGGGTCGGCGGAGGAGTTCTCCGCGGAGTGGTGCAGCCACGGCGACCGGATCAAGGCGCCGAAGGAGCTTGGCAGCTACCTCCGGGAACGGGCCCTGGTGCTGCGGAGGGTCGGGGCCGACGTCTCCGACGAGGTTCCGGAGCTGGCCGCCCCCATCCGCATCCCGCACCTGATCGACGCCGACGCGGCGGAGATCGCCAAGGCCCAGACCACCGCGGCCGAGTTCGCGCGGATCCTGCTGGGATCGACGGCCACGGCCACCGAGCGGATGCACGCCGCCGGGGAGATCGACTGGAGGCTCCGGCAGGCCACCGGCATCGCCAAGGCCGGCTTCGTCGCCCAGTTCGTCCGCCTGCTGCTCCAGTCCGAGCAGCGGGTGATGCTGTACGGCTGGCACCACGCCGTCTACGACCTCTGGCGCGAGCAGCTCGCCGAGTTCGAGCCCGTGTCCTACACCGGCGACGAGTCCGCCGCCGCGAAGGAGCAGGCGAAGAAGGCGTTCCTCACCGGGGGGTCCCGGGTGCTCATCATGTCGCTGAGGTCCGGAGCGGGGGTCGACGGGCTCCAGTCGGCGTGCCGATGCGTGGTCTTCGGCGAGCTGGACTGGTCGCCGGGAGTCCACGAGCAGTGCATCGGCCGCATCCACCGGCCCGGGCAGAAGGATGTGGTGCGGGCCTACTTCCTGCACGCCGACCATGGCTCCGACCCGTTCGTGGTCGAAGTGCTCGGAATCAAGCGGGCGCAGGCCGCCGGCATCAGGGACCCGCTGTCCCAGGCGGTCCCCGACGGCGGAGACAAGCGCGACCACATCAGGCTCATGGCCGAGCAGTGCATGCAGGTGGTGGGGCATCCGGCGGAGGTGGCCCATGCCTGACCACACCCGCCTCCTCGCCCTCGACCCCAGCACCACCCGCGTCGGCTGGGCGGTCTTCGTCGGGCACGAGCTGAAGGTTGCTGGCGTGCTGACGCCCCGCAGGACCAAGGACGCCTACCTCGACCGCATCGCCTCGTTCGTGGATGGTGTGGTCGACCTGGTCGAGTTCCACAAGCCCGCCACGGTCGTCGTGGAGGTTCCCAGCGGCAAGGCCGCCCGGGGATCCATGCCGGGCATGGCTGGCACGCAGGCGATCTACGGGATGGCGGTGGGAGCGGTGTGGGCGCACCTGTGGGACACGCTCGGGGCAGCCGGCGGAAGCGTCGAGACGGTCACCGAGCGGGAGTGGACGCGGTCGGTGCGCAAGGAGCGACGGGCGGCGCTGGTGAGGCTGGAGCACCCCGAGCTGGAATGGGTGGCGGACCGGGGGATGGACATGGCGGACGCGGTGGGGATCGGGAAGTGGTGGCTGTCGGAGAGAAATGCAAGGATAGTGAAAGGAGAATGCGGTGGCATACCAAATGAAGATTGATGTGTTCAGGACGTTCGTCGGCACGGCGACCAGCCTGACGGACCTCGCGGACATCTTCGAGAGGGCGTCCGCTGGTCCGGCCCTGCTGCTGGAATCCCGCGACTTGCTGCTGGTCGCGGAGACGATCGACAGGTTGGAGGGCGAGCGTGTCAGGGCCGAGGAGATCGCCAAGCGGAAGCGCGAGCGGGGCTGGTAGGGTGGATTGCGTGAACTCAAATAGGAAGGACAGATGAAGCGAGGAACATCCTGGCATCCGAAGATGAGGAGGCTCGCGGCCCTGCTGGGCGTCCAGCAGTTCGAGGCCGTCGGCAAATGGGCGGTCCTGCTGGACTATGTGGCCGAGTACGCCCCCACGGGGGATGTGACCGACCACCTCGACGTCGTCGCTCCAGACTGCGGCGAGGCAGACGTCGGGCGGTTCTCCGAGGCCCTCGTGGCCTGCCGGCTGCTGGACCGCGACGGCGACCGGCTGCTGGTCCACGACTGGAGCGAGCACGCGGAGGACTCCGTGCAGCTCCGGCTGGCGCGGTCCGGGCAGGTCTTCGCCGACGGAGTCGCCCCACGCACCACCCGGCTGTCCAAGGCTGAGCGGGCTCGCGTCGCGGGCGTCGAGAGACCCGCACGGAATGGGCACGCCGTGGCCACGGAATGCACCGGCCGTGTGCACACCGAACGCGCGCCGTGTACACGGCGTGTACACGACATGGCCACGCCGTGTACACCACGCGGGCGCGATGTG
>JACCDG010979515.1_pt1 | contig 24848 bp, 12 predicted proteins | sample 7442471 | NCBI WGS metagenome assembly JACCDG01 (sample SAMN15323444, study PRJNA562643) | freshwater metagenome | isolation source: river surface water | place: USA:Blue River Watershed | collected 2017-08-17 | reverse complement strand
GTCGCTACAGCATCTGTACACGATATGTTGATGCTTTGAGATCCAGATGCTGTAGTTGTGTTTTTGCTTGTCGCATTGATCACAGCGCTAGACACAAATGAATTGGCTATATCAGTCGAACTGACTGTATTGCTCTGACTGGCTCCCATGGTAAGATGAACAATCTATATTCAAAAAAAGATAATATGCGCTCGCATAGTAGACTTACATATGTACATTGATGCCAAAGCCGAGCATTGACGGATCGATGCTCGTGTTACGACAGAAGAGCTTGCTCAGCCGAGATAGCTCTTGAGGGATAATACTCACTGATGTATTTGTGATGTCTAGATATCTTAAATAGCATAGTGTACTAGGGATCTCGGCCACCGAGGTATCGGATATGACTAGGCTGTCTAGATTGATTAACTTGCCAGATATACTAGATATGGGGGTACCAGATAACTCTAGATTGGTTAAATTTATCAATGAATCGGGGATGCTAGTAAGGCAGCTACGATTAGCATATAGAACTTCCAGACGACAATAACCATCTGGAATGCTTGTCAGCAATGTATCATTAGCCATTATCTTACGTATCTTAGTTAAGCCACTCGGGAGCTCAGCCACTTTAGTATTGTGACAATACAGAGCCAGCAACTTAGGGTAAAGAGGTATGGTCTTGATATGTGTGTTGTAGATAGAGAGGTACTCTAACGACGGCAGATCGATTGGCAATTGAGTGATATTGGGACAGTCGGAACAATCTAAATATATGATTGTATCTGGATCGAATGAAGAAGAACACACAACGCACATTTTCTTTTTTTATTTCTTATATAGAATATAAGAACGGTCTGTCAGCTGGACTGAGTATATTGATACAGCTTTCATTCATTAGACGATATGTCTAATCAGCCTCTAGATCCAGAGCTAGTCATCGACCCGACGACGATCGCGTCATTCACTGGTCTAGATGCTCAAACAGGTATCTATCTAGATGCAGATCAGACCAATAGCTCAGTGCTCATTAACACGGCGGCGACTCCAGCTATATATATAGACAAGTTTCAGAATGTAGGTATCAATACCGTGTCGCCGGACTCGCAAGTCACAGTTAGCTCAACCAATGGAGACTGTCTGCAGCTCAGATATAACGATAGTACGACCAATAAAGCCAACCTAGCAGTCTCGTCTGATGGCAAACTCGCGCTGTCGGCCGGAGGATCGGAAGTCAATGTGTCGAATGGAAATAACTTTAACGTAAAATCACACAATGGAGTATCTTCTGGTCTGATGCTCAACAACACTCTAGTTAGATCTACGGCAGATCAGATTAACTACAATGTAGTAACACCAGGATCAGCGGCAGCATCTAAAGCAGTTGTACTAGATAGCAATAAAGAAGTGACTGGGATAAGTGCCATATCGGCAACGTCCGTCACCGGAACACTACAAACTGCTTCTCAGACAAATGTAACCAAAGTTGGAACGCTAAATGGAGTGGAACTTGCAGAGAACACCAATCTGACGATTGGATCATCCACACTAAATGAGACAGACATTACGAGACTACATAATATTACGCCGGGGACGGCATCGGCAGATAAGGCAGTTGTTCTAGATAGTAATAAGGACATATCTGGAGTAAACGCGATATCGGCCACTGATATTACAGGAACGCTACAGACCGCGGCACAACCCAATATAACATCTGTAGGAACTCTATCGGGTCTCGACATGAATGGATACATTACTGGTCTATCCCAACTATCGGTCAATACTACTACTACCGGACGAGCGCTTGTAGTCAATGACGAGAACGGTAATTGCATTCAACTAACTCATGATAATGCCAGTGGAGCTCCGACATCGTACGTTGATATGGTTGTATCTAATGCAGGCGATTTGCTAGTCAGCCCCAGCGGAGGCAATCTAGACATAACCACACATAGCGGAACTGCGGGATTGAAGCTAGATGGTGTATTGGTGCAGTCTAGTGCTGATGAACTCAACTATGTACATAATGTAGTCCCAGGAACTGCGGCGGCTGGAAAGGCACTTGTTGTTACGAGCGCTCGTAACGTATCAAACATCAACAACATCACAGCGACTACTATAACTGGTACAATCCAAACTGCCAACCAACCGAACATATCATCGGTCAATGCTCTTAACGTCTCTCAACATGATGGGGCTAATCAAGGTCTAGCACTGGCAGGAACTCTAGTAACGGCCACTGCCACTGAGATCAACTATCTAGATGGCGTAACAGCTGGCAGTGCCACTGCTTCCAATGCAGTCATTCTAGATTCGGATAAGAGTATTAGTGGAATTGACTCTCTGTCGGCTAACTCTTTAACTGGTACTATTCAGACTGCGGCTCAACCTAATATCGAATCGGTTAGTGTTCTAGATGTCACTGAGCATAATGGAGTGGATGCCGGTCTTCGTCTAGGAGGCGAACTGCTGACTGCGACTGCCTCTCAATTGAACTCGATATTTGGAGCAGGAGGAACTGGAACATTCCAAAATTTGACTGTGAATGATACTCTGAATGTTAGCAACCACGATGGCATTAGTCATGGTCTAACACTAGCTGGAGATCTAGTCACCGCCAGTGCCGATCAGATCAATTATCTTACTGCCTCTACTCCGGGAACTGCAACTAATGGATCGGCACTTGTAGTGAATAGCAGTAAAGATATCTCTGCGATTCGTAATCTAGGCGTTACTGGTGACTTGACCGTAGGATCCACAGTCATATCTGAGACTGATATAGCTAAGATCGATGATATCACCAATGGTACAGCGGCGGCAAACAAAGCACTCGTACTCAACTCAAGTCTAGATATCTCTGGAATCGATTCTCTATCGGCAAACTCTTTAACTGGTACTCTTCAGACTGCATATCAGCCTAATGTTACTTCGGTGGATGTGCTTGATATCTCAGCACATGATGGAGGTACACAGGGCTTACGACTAGGAGGTGAGTTACTTACTGCTACTGCGGCTCAATTGAACTCAATCTTCGGTGGCGGTGGCGGTGGTGGCTCCGCTTCGTTCGGTAATACAGATATTACTGGCTCGCTCGATCTTGTTAACTATGATGGAAGTACTGTGGGATTGAAGCTAGGCGGCTCACTAGTAACATCGAGTGCGACGGAGCTTAACTATCTAGATGGTTCTGAGCCAGGCGTTGTACATGAATCTACTGCTGTTGTAGTCGACTCCAATAAGGATATAACTGGGTTTAACAACTTAACTGCAGATTACTTATATGGTACATTAGGCAGTTCCGACCAGCCATATATCACAAGTCTTGGGACAATTAACAATCTATCGGTTACTGGAAACTTTGCGGTTGATGGAGCCGCGCTTAATTCGACACAGATTAATACAATTAATGCCGTTACTGCAGGAACTGCTGCTGCCAATAAGGCACTTATACTAGATTCTAGTAAGAACATTACCGGAATTAACAGTGCTTCTATGAACCAACTTAACCTATCGGGAACAGTGTACGATTACTCATTTAGTGCATTTTCGGCAGTTAACAGTGGCATTAACTACACAAGTAACTGTACTGATCGTTCACTTGCTGCATACTCACCGACTCTTGGAGTAACTATTATTGTTAGTCATCAGGCGGCCAGTCAGACTGCTCGTTCGTATATTATGTATTGTAATTCGGCTACTGGGTTCACGTCTGAAATACAAGTACCGGCAATCAGCAGTTATGCCACATATGCCGCTCCATTTGGAGTAGTTTGGAATGCAGCTCAGGCGAAGTTTTACATGTTTCTAGTATCTACAGACTCATATAACGCAGCTAGTGGATTTAGATATATATCATCTACAGATGGTATTACCTGGTCATCGAGTGCAGTTGCGACTGGATTGAATGTCTGGAAGGGCACCAATGTCACATATCATTCTACATCAAATACTTACATATTCATGTCTTACGATGGATTCTATTACAGTACGGATTGTATGTCATGGACTAAGATTACATTGACCGGATCTACTATAGATAGTTCATCTAACGTATCTTCGGATGGTATTGTGACTATAGGCAATTATGTTACGTTCAACAGATGGGGAACTACTAGACATGTTATGTATTGGAATGGAAGTACGTGGTCCCAATCAACGTCTATAGTACTATCAAATTCAGCAATTAAACTAGCTTATCATGTAGAGGAAGATAGATTGTATGCTATTCAAGATAATGTAAATACAGGAGCTTCGGCTACCAATGTATCATTGTATTATATTGACTCGGTGACGACGCGAGCTCCATCTACTTGGATTGCTAATATGTCGTCAGTATCTATCTCAATGAACCCATGGACATCAAATGGAGTGTTCATGTATATACCAAACTATAATGTTGTGTATGTATCCACCAAGTCATCGGCGAGCGACTCCACAAACTATTTAAGTAGTATTAGAGTAATGGTGTTTAAAAACAAGCAACTCACATTTACACTGACCGATGGGCCTACTGAGACTTCAGGAGTTATATATAGAGTTAGTACATTGCCGATTATATATCAAGGCGCTAACAACTCTATTATTATTCCAGCGACTCAAACTGGTGCTACAGTTCGTATGTTATATCTTACGCCAACTGGAAATACAAATGGAATCGTCTTTGGATCAACCACCATCACAGAAGCAGAATTTACTACGATAGATGGAATCACGAATGGTTCGGCAGGCAACAGCAAAGCACTAATCACAGATGGATCTAAAAACATTGTTGGAATAAACACAATTGGAGCAACTCAGATCACTCTAGGATCGACCACAATTAGTGAAAGCGAAATACTTGCATTAGATGGAGTTACATATGGTACTGCCGCTGCTAGTAGAGCGCTGATCACCGATGCATCTAGAAACATCAAGAACATTAATAGTCTTATGCTTGGATCATCTACAGACTCGTCGCGTATGATTAGCGCATTGTCTGGATCGACTGCAGCCGGCTCAGAAGCATACATTACGTTAGGCAATGCTAACTCGGCCAATAACAGCTTTGAACTCAAATTCTATTACGCGGGAGCTGGATCATCTTCTAACTACGGATCATTTGGTATTAATACGATTGGCCCAATTCTATATGCTAGTGCGCTCAATAGTGGTTCGATTGGTATTGGAACGTCGGCTCCGGCATACAAATTTGATGTCTCGGGAACTGCTCGCGTAACGAACACCTTGTATGCCAATTCGGGAGTCACTCTTGGATCAACTGCATTCACAGAAACTCAAGCTGCATATCTATCGTCTGTAACTCCGGGAACTGTAACTGCATCTAAGGCATTGGTAGTTGACTCTAGTAAAAATATTTCGACCATAAACTCACTTACAGCTACGACATTGAATGGTACGACGATGTCGCTCACCAATCAATCAGTGCCATTTGCCACATGGACTACTCCATCGGCTCCAGGCGCGGCATTTCATCAGATTGCATACTCGCCTACTCTAGATATGTATATAGCAACTGTAATAGAACTACCAGGACCAGCACAGCTTAACTATCTATATAAGTCTACTGATGGTGGAGTTACTTGGACTACGCAGACACTGCCAGCAACAAGATACTGGTCGGGAGCAGTATGGTCTCCGACAGCTGGAAGATTTATAGTCATATCGCAGGCAAATGATAGTATATATAGTTCTGATGGTACTACTTGGACTACGGGAGCAAACATAGGCGCATCTGGATGTTATCAGCTTACATATTCGGCTTCGAGAGGATATGTATTTGCTCAGGGTCTAAGCGGAACCAATATGTATTACACAACTAATGCATCTTCTTGGAGCGCTCTAGCTACCGGAGGATTACCGACTCATGCGCATTCCAATAAGGTCATTGCAGCAACCAACTTTCTAATGTTTGCTGCCAGTAATGCTGGTACAGCCGGAACGATGATTCTTAGATATTACTTCGGCACTGATACTCAGGGACTGACTAATAGTGCAACCATCTCTGGATTTGGCGGTACTAGAGTTCAATATATTCTAGCATACTCTCCGACGCTTGATCGACTAGTAGCTTTAGCTCGAGATACATCATCAGGAACTGGAGCTCTAGCATATCTAAGCAACCCAACGTCTAGCAATATATCTAGCGGCTGGGTATTTGGAAATTTGCCCGCTGCCACCAATTGGACTAGTGCACAATGGTCTTCAGACTATGGAGCATTTATGGCAACTGGTGGCAATCCAGTCACTCTCATATACTCATACGATGGTATTACTTGGACTAAAGCAACATCGATGCCTACTAGCCTAATTGGAGATGGAGTATATAGAGGCGATTTCATTGCAGTTGCTAATAAAACATTGATCGTATCTAGTTCAGCCAATACCGGAACATACGGTTTCTTGCGTTCAGTTGCATCATCTACGCTACCATCGATCACCATTGGAACAACAGCAATTACTGAATCCGAGATCGCTACAATTGATGCGGTCACCGCCGGCACAGTAACAGCATCTAAGGCGGTAGTCGTAGATAGCAACAAAGACATATCATCGTTTAGAAATCTAACAGCTACCAATCTAACAGGCACGATACAGACTGCAAGCCAACCAAATATCACATCAGTCGGCACACTCACATCAGTCACTACGTCTGGAGATCTAACGCTTGGATCAACTGTTATCTCGGAGACTGATATTGCAAAGATAGATGTGATTACTGACGGTACTGCAGCTGCTAATAAGGCTCTAGTATTAGACTCCAGTTATGATATCTCGGGAATCAACTCGCTATCGGCGACTAACCTAACGGGAACGCTACAGACTGCGAGCCAGCCAAACATCACTTCGGTTGGTACACTGACATCAGTCACTACGTCTGGAGATCTAACGCTTGGCTCTACAGTTATATCTGAGACTGATATTGCAAAGATAGATGTGATTACTGACGGTACTGCAGCTGCTAATAAGGCACTTGTGCTGAATTCCAGTCTAGACATATCGGGGATCAACTCTCTATCAGCATCTGATCTCACTGGTACTCTGCAAACTGCGGCACAACCTAATATCACATCGGTATCAGTTCTTGATGTCACAGATCATAATGGATCAAACATGGGTCTCAGCCTTGGTGGCAGCCTGCTCCTAGCCACAGCATCTCAGCTCAATGATCTTGTGGCCGGAGAGTTCAATCCTCAGTTCCCTACGGCTAGCATTGACGGCAATCTAACTATATCTGGACACAATGGAGTAGACACCGGTCTTATTCTGGGATCCACACTAGTGACGTCTACTGCGACCGAACTCAACTACCTAGATGGATCGACTCCAGGAAGTGCCACTGCTTCGAATGTAATGGTTCTGGATTCGAATAAGAATATATCAGATATCAACTCGCTATCCGCGACCGATCTAACAGGAACGATACAAACCGCGGCTCAGCCGAACATCACATCGGTTGGTACTCTAACCTCTCTTAATGTAAGTGGAGATCTAGAATGCGACGGTAATCTGATCGTTGGTGGAACCATCATATCAGAATCAGAGATTGTACATCTAGATAGTGTAGTTCCAGGTACGTCGAGCGCGCTCAAGGCTCTAGTCACAGATGAGGATAACAGTCTAGTTGGACTCAATGCGTTTGGAGCAAACACGGTATCTGGAACTATCCAGACTTCGTATCAACCTAATATAACATCAGTTGGTACACTAACATCAGTCGCTACATCTGGCAATGTGACAGTTGGCTCTACCGTCATATCAGAGACTGATATTGCTAAGATCGATAATATCACCAATGGTACTGCTGCTGCTAACAAGGCTCTAGTATTAGACTCCAGTTATGATATCTCGGGAATCAACTCGCTATCGGCGACCGATCTCACTGGTACACTTCAGACTGCGGCTCAGCCAAACATCACATCAGTCGGCACACTCACATCGGTATCAACCTCTGGAGATCTAACGCTCGGATCAACTGTCATATCTGAGACCGATATCTCTAAGATCGATAATATCACCAATGGAACTGCGGCTGCTAACCGAGCTCTAGTCCTAGACAACAACAAAGACATATCGGGAATCAACTCGCTATCAGCGACCGATCTCACGGGTACCCTACAGACTGCGACTCAGCCAAACATCACATCAGTTGGTACACTCACATCAGTCACTACTTCCGGAGATCTAACGCTTGGCTCTACAGTCATATCTGAGACTGACATCTCTAAGATCGATAATATCACCAATGGAACTGCGGCTGCTAACCGAGCTCTAGTCCTAGACAACAACAAAGACATATCGGGAATCAACTCGCTATCAGCAACCAATCTCACTGGTACCCTGCAGACCGCATACCAACCTAATATTACTTCGCTAGATGTTCTAGACATATCGGCACATAATGGGTCTACGCAAGGGTTGCGTCTAGGAGGTGATCTCTTGACTGCTACTGCTGCACAGCTGAATAGTATTGTAAATGGAGACTTTTCACCTGAGTTCATAAGCGCCACTGTAGATGGCAATCTGACTGTTTCCGGTCACAATGGAACTGATGTTGGTCTCATTCTAGGTTCCACTCTAGTGACATCGACCGCAGCTGAACTCAACTATCTCGATGGAGTAACGCCTGGTACTGCCACTGCTTCCAATGCTATGGTTCTAGACTCTAATAAGGATATCTCTAGCATTAGAAACTTAAGTGCATCGCATCTCACTGGCACACTCCAAACTGCAGCTCAGCCGAACATCACATCGGTTGGTACTCTAACATCGCTTAATGTAAGTGGCGATCTAGAGTGTGATGGCAATCTGATCGTCGGAGGAACCATCATATCAGAATCCGAGATTGTACATCTAGATAGCGTAGTCCCAGGCACATCGAGCGCACTCAAGGCTCTAGTCACAGATGAGGATAACAGTCTAGTTGGACTCAATGTACTAGGAGCATCTAGCGTGAATGCAGACGATCTCACTGGTACACTACATACCGCATCGCAACCGTACATTACATCAGTGGCTACTCTGAACATCACAGAACATGATGGATCTACCGAAGGCCTATCGCTAAATGGTACATTGGTGACCGCGACTGCAACAGAGCTTAACTACAATGATGTATCTCAAGGATCTGCGGCTGCTAGCAAGGCACTCATTCTCGATTCTAACCTAGACATCTCTGGTATTCATTTGCTCTCTGCCAGCCAACTAACTGGCACTCTCCAAACTGCATCTCAACCTAACATCACATCGGTTGGTACACTCACTTCGATCGCAACATCTGGGAACTTAACGCTTGGCTCCACAGTTATCTCGGAGACTGATATTGCTAAGATTGGCAGTATTACTAATGGTACTGCATCTGCTAACAAGGCACTAGTGCTAGATTCGTCTAAGAATATTGCAGGAATCAATCTACTGGAATCTGGATCACTTAAGGTAGGCTCACCGGCCAATTCGAACTTGCCAGTAGAGATCGGATCAGTCAGCTACGCATACACTGGAGCATATGCCTACAGCAACTCAGATAATGCACATGGTATTGTCGATGCTAATGTATCGGCACCAAGCGCAAACTACTCAGCTAGATTTGATGGACGCATACTTGTTACGGGCGAAATCAACATTACGTCAGATAGACGTCTGAAGACCAATGTAGAGCCTCTAACATCAGAGTTCGCGAAGAGTTTCATATTGACTACGCAGCCAGTAAAATTCAACTGGAAAACCGACGATGATGTAGTAGATTATGGATACATTGCTCAGGATGTAATGAAGAAGGGATTCAGTGATATTGTAAGCGTTGTGCCAGATCCATCGATGGAGGGCAATGTTGAAGACGATGGATTCATTAATCCAAATGGAGCAAAATACACTATGTCGCCAGGTAAGGTAGTACCCATATTAGCTCTTAACCAAAAGGATATGATTGAGACGATAGAGACACAGAACAGTACAATCAAGGATCTTGAAGAACGAATTGCAAAGCTAGAGCAAATGATCTCTAGACTTGTATGAGCAATTATAACAAAAAAAAAAAATAAGTAAATTTACACTACAGTAAACTTCCAAAACTCTCCTGGAGCACCACTTTTTTTTGACGCAACTACTTTAGTGCCATTTAGATTAGCCACTACGATATCATCTTCTATATTCACTATCTTCCCATGGTTCATATCAAGATACCATTTGAATGCATTGCTAGTATCTGGGCTATCAATCATAATAGCATCATTATCCTTCTTAAGACATAACCCATCTATAGCGCTACATATTGTATAGTTATTCTTATTATAAGTCCACACGCGAGCTCCATCATTATTATCTGGATACGCAACTGCCTTCCGATCCACTGAGGCCAGCGTTAGTCCAGATCCTTGATTATCGGTCGCTTTGAACTTAAACGAATTCTTATCATCCACTTCGAGCGAAGGCATTGACTCTCGATTCTCAAATGTAGCTAATTCATAAAAGCCCCAAATCACCAATCCCAATATAGTTAAGATTATCAATCCCCATAGAACTCTGAGCTTCGTTTTATGTTTGCGTAACATACCAACTTTGCTACTTATCAAATCTGGAGGAAAGAAAAATAGCCGTACTATTAAACTATCTCGAACTCTACGCTTCTTGCGATGCTTTGGTTTAGGATCGGCAGATGCATCGTCCTTAGTAGCATCTTCTTTAGAAGCACTCTCATCCTTTTTCTTCTTACCAAATAGGCCGGAAAAGAATCCAGATGACTCTCTTTTAGGTTGCTCTATAGTCTCTATTTTGCTAACTACATTGGTTGCTACGTTTGCTATGGATTGTCCTTGATCCAATGTCTGAATCTGAGCAATATCTAGTTTAGAACGTCGATCGTCGAGTCTCTTATTCTGATCATCGATCTCCTTTTGCATTGACTCTAATCGAGATTTCTTCTTATCAATCTCGCGACGCTCATCTTCTAAATCATCTCGCTGACTCTTTAGTCGGCGATACATTCGCTGAAGCTTAATAATCCCAGATTCGAGAGCATTATCATCTAGACGATTAACCATATTTGCTATGTCGACATATATAATAACGAATATAAACTACTTGCATTAAGCATTCCATTTCATATAATTATTGCCACTAGCACAGTTACTCATATATGCACTAGATCCATTACCATCAAGACACTTATTAGTAGATATGTGTTTTAGCAGCCCATTATCATATTCCCACTTCTGAGCATCGCTTCCGTCGCATTTAGACTCAACCAGTTTACTATCAGAGACTGAAAAGCAATTCCCGGTTCCGGCACTCTTGAGCTCACCACTAGAATAACGCCAGGCACGATTCTTATTGCCATTGTCGCAATCTCCAAATGACATAGTACCGCTATCATTATTCAAACACTTGCCAGTAGCTTTATGCCGCATTAGATACCAACCATCGCCATTGTTATTATAGTACCAATTCTGATAAGGATTGGAAGCAGAACAACCGCCCGCATAGATAGATGACCCATTTGCGTCAATACACTTATTGGTACTCGTATGCTTAATCAAATTATTATCATACAGCGTCCAGTTCTGAGATGCATCAGAGTCATTACAATCGACAAAACTATACTTGCCATCATTAAATGATATGCATTTATTACTTGCATTGTGCTTGATATGCTTATTATCAAATAACCACTGTTGGTACTTATTAGGCACATCGCAATAAGAGAAATATAACTTAGTACCATCGCCATCTAAACACTTACCACTCGCTTTATGTACTAACAATTTATATATTCCCTTTTCCAATGTAGCTGGAGATGGACCAGCTGTTATAGCCGGAGTAGATGTACTTGAGCTCGCGGCCGGAGTAGATGTACTTGAGCTAGCGGCCGGAGTAGATGTACTTGAGCTCGCAGATGTAGTAGAGGCAGATGAAGATAACAATAGTATTACGAGGACAATGAACACTGCTAATATCAGGATTGACTTTGCACTAGAAGGAGACCGTTGTCGGGGTCTTGGTTGGATGTTATCTACTGGTTCTTCATTAAGTGCGAGATCTTCTTCTTCGTATTTTGACATTAGATTGGATACCTTTATTGATTAACAAGTTGTTAGATTGTATATTAAATGATCGATATCTAGATATAAAATTGATTTATATATGTGTATAACATACAGCAAGTCATCTCAATGTCAGACGCAGCCATGATGTTTACGATTCCAGTATCTCTATACTTGGATCCTAACTACAACACTCTTCGTCGTGGCTATCTTCTATTGATTGCTCATTTGATTGATAAGCATCTTATTGAGAATGGTGAGAGCAGCACTGCAGCAGAGTATCTAGATGACATAATTGCGATAGAGAAATCATGCTATCAGCACGCAATAGAGGATGCAGATCGTTTAATGATTGTTCAGGATATGAACGTTCCAGAATTTGAAGATCTATATAGAACTAATGTGATGAGAATCACTAAGAACATGGATCCATACTCGGAGATCAAAGACGATTATCTGATACAGAAGATCCTAGACAGAGACATTGAATTGGAGAATATCTCTAAGATGAGAAATGAGGAACTCTCGCCGAAGCATAACGATATCCTTCTAAAGAGACTAGAGAGTCGTAAGAACCAAAAGCTTACGTATAAGGTAAGCAGCTTCTACAGATGCTCCAAATGCAAGATACCAAATACAATCGTAACAAGAGAGTTACAACTCAGATCACTGGATGAAGCAAGTAGTATCTCATGCTACTGTCATCCGGAACTAAAGGGATGTGGCCATAAGTGGATCATCAACTAATGGCTCTAATCAATGGTAATCTCATATAGAGATAATATACCATTTTTTTGATTATAGATTCATTAGACGGCTGCGATACAAGCAACAAACATATATACTATCTAAGCAACAAGTAGAGCTGCGCACTAAGCAACAGGTAGAGCCGCGCACTAAGCAACAGGTAGAGCTGTGCACCAAGCAACAGGTAGAGCCATGCACCGAGCAACAGGTAGAGCCATGCACCGAGCAACAGGTAGAGCTGCGCACCAAGCAACAGGTAGAGACTTGAGTTGAAATGCTTAATTGGATGGTTGCAATTGCATCGCATGTGACTGATTTTTATTCTGTGATAATATATAGGATCGATACTCATTGTTAATCAGTTAATACATCAACATGGTTAATCTACAGAAGCATCAGGAATTTGTATTGAACTACTTCTTGGAACATCCAAATCAACGAGGCTTACTTGTTGTTCACGGCACTGGTTCTGGTAAGACCTTGACTGCAGTTTCCATTGCTGAGCGAATGCGTTATTTTAAAGAGGTAATAGTATTGGCTCCCAAGAGTCTCCATGACAACTTTAAGAAGGACTTGAATAAGGTAATTCATGGAGACGAGGAGCGTTCATCTAGATATCGGTACATCTCCAGTAATGCCAGTAACATGATAGATAAGTTAGAAAGTGATACCGATGAGATTACTGGCATGGCTATCAAGTCTCTAGATCTGAATAACAAGCTCGTTGTATGCGATGAGTTCCATAATCTGCTAGTTGCGATGAGCAATGGATCTAAGAATGCGAGTGCTCTATATGATATGATGATGCGATCTAAGAATAGTAAATTTGTATTCTTAACTGCTACTCCTATCGTCAACTCATATTATGAAATTATAATAGCTCTTAACCTATGCTGCGGTTACCTGACCGGTGACGATCGATCCAAACTCACTCTCTTTCCTGAAGATGAGGCTACGTTCAATAAGTACTTCCTAAACGACCAAACTAGAATGCTCAAGAATACAGACAAATTGCGAAACCGCATGTTTGGTCTGGTGTCGTACTATGGAGATCTATACAATCACAAATTGGACGACTTCTACACAGACATGAAGAAGACAATTAAAATGGAGCATTTTCCCGATCGACTTCCTATCAAAGTAGAACTAGTTAAGATGAGCGACGTTCAATACACAGAGTATCTTATGGCAAGAGAGAAGGAACGTCTCGAGACCAAGAGAAGCATCGGAGGCGGAGACTGGAGCCAATGCGAAAAATCGCGCATGTCTTATAAGGATATTAAAGGCAGCGGCCTGAAGCTAAATCCAGATGGAACTATATGTGAAGGTCGCAAAGGAGGCGCGATCACGTCTAGTAAGCAGTTTGGCAAATCAACATCTTACAGAATCAAGTCTAGACAGCTATCCAACATATACTTTCCAGATGATGATAAGATCGACATATATGCAAACATCCAATCGTACTCGCCTAAGATAGATAAACTCTATTCAAATATGGATAAGGACAATAAGGTGATTGTATATTCTAATTTTGTACGAGCTGGCATCAGAGCCGTCGCAGCATATCTAGAAACTCAAAAGTATCAGGAATGGGTTCCGGATGCTAAGCAAGAAGCAGATATCAAATACTTTGCATACTACACTGGAGAGGTAAAGCCAGAAGATCGAACGAAGATACTTACAGAATTCAATAAGCTATCATCTCCAGTTAAAGTACTCTTAATTAGTTCTAGTGGAGCAGAGGGTCTTAGCGCTCGCAATGTGCGTCAGGTTCATATCATGGAGCCATATTGGAACACTGAACGACTCAAACAGGTTATGTATCGAGGCATTCGATTTCATTCACACGATGAACTGCCTCCAAAGGATCGAAATGTACAAGTGTTCATCTATCTAAGCGTATATCCAGCAACTGAAAAGACCAATAAGGAGATGCCTACCGATGTTCATTTGTTTAAAGAGGCTGCAAAAAAATATGAGCTGAACAAACAGATGCTAGAGGTGGTTGCCTCGGTCGCAATAGACTGTAATGAGTCTAACAAAGGAGTTAACTTTCAATGTTACTCATGTGCGCCGCCAGCCGATAGACGACTGTTTATAAATGATCTAGCGGTAGACATGTTAACGCCAAGTCCATGCTCCACATCTAAAACAATAACAGCGAGAGAGGTACAGGTAAATGGAGATCAATACTTCATAGATGAAGATAATCGAGTATACCAACGCATCCCTAATTCTGATACATTCGAGATAGTAATGGATGCAGATATCATTCGGCTTATATTGGATCATTCTTAGTTGCAGAAGTGATAGTTCTCGTCGTTGAAACACTCTGCGCATTTGTCTACTAAAGACTTGACACTCGAATCTGATCTGATTGGAGCAATACTCTGAAATGGAGAAACTGAGAGACTATTTCCAAACTTATTGTATGCGTCTGGAAAGAGACTGTAGTTGAATTTCTCAGTACGCTTATTTCGGAATATAGCTGTGAACATGCTCATTAGAGCAGTTTGAATAAGTATAATACGGTCGTAATAATCTCTAATATCTCCCTTTGACTCTCGCGGAGATGTAAATCTAAGTGCTGGCAATATCTTTTGGGCAGATTCATTATATGCCTTTACGGAAGCCTTCATTATCGAGCTACCCAATCGTAAATGATTTAGAAATTGGGTATCGATGAATTGCAGTGTGTTCAACATACCCTTATCATTCACAGGCGATGACTGCATTCGAGTTTGATATATTCGTATATATGCTTCAGCATCCATCATAAGTACTCTAAGTAATTCGCATATAATAACGCTCTCTAATTTATAGGTCATAATATCTTGTCTTAAATTCGTTGGCATTAAGTTAATAGCCGTTATGCCAGATCCATTTGTATACTCATTGCTTATATGGGATGATATCTTATCGATCATATCGGCTCCACTGTTACGGACCGACTCGAGCGATCGATCTCGTATATTGATCTGACTCATAAATATGTTACATAGATCTATAATCAGAGAATGACTCTTAGATGGATTGATATCAGATGATATTAACCCATCGATTTCGAACTCCTTACCATGTATTAGATAATGACGATACTTATCTAGAGCACTCGATTTTGAGATTTGCTCCATTGTGGCCACTACAAATATTTTAGACTTTGATATTGCCTTACCGCGTATTTCAATTATCTTCTGAAGTGTTCTTTGGCGATAATCATCTATTTGCATCTGGTTGCTACTAAGATCATGCGATATTATTTTTTCGTTGACTAGTTCATTATAAGACATAGAACATATCAAATCGTGATACAGATAGTTGCCTCGATTGCATATTAAGTCACTCACGCTACTAGAATCGGAGTAGTTGACTATCTCACTTAACCACACCATGATCGACGTTACTTTGGCCCAAAGATTATCTAATATATCTAGGAATGCGGGTTTCTTAGTCATAGGATCATTGATCAACTCTAATATATACAAGTCGGATCTATATGCGTATAGAGACAACATACGAGTAAAATATATAGACATGTAGCTCATATACGGCTTAGTATCCATTTCATTATATTGGTTGCTCAACAGAGCAGTTGCATATAGATCGTTGATGAGTTTGCAATCCATATCATTTAATACAATGATAGAGTTCATATCGATCTTAAGTGGATACGTGTTTAAAAATCTATGAATCATACCACTGACGTGATCGATCATGTTAAGATTCATTGTCTTATTTCCAAACTTGATAGGCACGCTAATCTCTAAGCGTTTTAGTCTAGCCGAATTCGTTGCACGGTCCTTAGAAGCAATGCCACTAACAAATAAGCCAAGCACTGGATTGTTGCTGTAGATCTGGGTTAGACGGAATACAATTTCACGATTGCAATCGCGCAGATCGGAGTAAGAGATATAGTACTTATGAGCTTCCGGTAGATCAATCATATCGCCAATCTTAGTACCGGATACTTCTACACCACGACTACTCAATATAGATATTATACCATTTTTAAGTACTAGATATATAGAGATGTATGCCAAATGCATGAGTATATTGTAATCATGTTTATTGATCTGATCGCTTCTGTAGTCCGTCTCTATTGCTCCAATCAGATATGTAATAAACGGATTCGCTTTATTTCTCATTAGATTGTATATGCTCATGATTGTCTCATTGCTATTGGCGGTACTCTTATCGGTAATGAGAGAGTTGATCTCTGCATCATTTGGTGGCGGGGCAATTGCCATGCGTTCGCTCTCGCTATCTAGCTTCTGATCATAGTCACCGATCAATAGGTCTATCATAACATTATTCATAAATGCATTTAACTGAATGTGCTTAGAATGTAGTTCGGCTTTCGACTTGAATTGCTTCTGTTCTTGAAGAAGCTTCTGGCTATTGGCACAATGGTATTCTAGCTTAGATTTAATAAGATTTCGGGAATCAATGCATTTGGTATTGTACTTAGTGGCTAACTCGGATTCGTATTCTGGATTGATGTATTTACCAGAGCAATACATATCATAGCTAATAATCGGGCGATTGATATCAATATAAGCCGAGCGACAGTCCTTGTAATCCTTCAGAAACTGGGGGGCGCTCTTTAGATCGATGTTATCGATTCCCTTAGCATGTAACTCAGATCGAAACTCGGGGCTAGTGGTCTGGCAATACTCTTGAGCGATTTCTCTCATCTTCTTAGACTTTTCGTAACAGCCTGAGTTATACTGAGAGAGAAGTACTTGATCTATCTTGGGAGAAAGCTTCTTACCTGCGCACCATTGAGCCGCGTTCTTAGGTAACATACGATCAGCCATGCACGATTGCGACACGTTCTGGATTGAATTGTGATGCATTGCATTATTGGTATCGATGAACTCCCATACCTGAGCCGGAGACATCTGAACTGGTTCCTTATTAGCAAGTTTCATTCGATCCTCGTACTTAAACGGATACTGATTCGCAAGTCGATTGCGCAAATCTTGCTTGCGACATAGATCAATCGCTTGAGCATGTGCACGCTTTGCAACCTCATCATAGTTGATATTTGGACAGCTACTTTTATTTCTGGGCAGTGCAGAAGTCATTACTGAAAACCCAAAGTCCTCGCCAGAGTACTCGCCAAATGCGGTATCAACATTGACTGATGCGTCATCTGCTAAATACATCGCCTTCTCCTGATTCCATGTTTTGTTCGGAACACATAAAGGTCTATCAGCAGCCTTCTTGATATCTGATTTGCGTTTGCCGAAGATCTTATCATCGGACAGATTGTAATGAGGCTTCTTCAGGTTACCATATGTCTTCAGATAATCATAACCATCGTCCTTAGTTCCAATCCCGTCATCATCCATTATAACGTCATGCATTACTCCATCGATACGGCGAAACTCACCGATACTACAAGATGGCTTATCTGCAGATCCAATAATGACTCGACTAGATGGAGGCGCCTGATGCCCACGGCTTTGTTGAGTGTACACAGGCGAATATCGGTCCAACATACCGAACAATAATTTAGATGCGTCTATTGTGCTACTTGGGTTGGCAGGGGTCTCGGCTTTGTATTTGGATATTATCGCACACGAATCTGAGTACATATAATTACCTAGACATGCCCCAACACACACAGTAATTAGAGATACAATGTAACCGCTATTGTCCTCATTTGCATAGATTAACAGAATTAGGCTGATCGCAACGCAGACCAGCCAAGCGCCAAATGGAACAAGATGATTCATTATGATTCTAGGCCAGAGAGCTGCAGAGCATCTATATTAGAAGGGCATACAAAAATTGATTTTTTGTAATCAAATATACTCTATACACTAGCGATATAACGCCGACAAATAGAGCATTCTACACTATGGACACCTGCGACATCTGCGTTGAGTACTATACTCCTACGTTGAACAAGAAGATCATCTGTATCTATTGCGATTTCGCATGCTGCAAGACATGCTTCAAGAGATACGTATCAGACGAAGCTCATCCGATGCAATGTATGCAATGCCATGTTGAGTTCTCTAGAACTGAAATAATGCGGTTCCTGGGATCAACCTATATGACCAAGGAATATAAGACATATAGAGAGAACGTAGTCTACGAAAGACAAAAGGCACTGATGCCGGCGACTCAGGCAGAACTGGAAACGATACTAATCGCAGAGAACATGCTTAAGCAGATAGAACGCAAGCAACGACAACTCGAAGTACAGACAGTTGTGTCTATGGCTGTAGTTGAGAGACTAAAACAGAGTCCCGAGATAACGACAATCAAAGAGGCGTTTGAGCGATACGGCAAATTGCAGAAAATACATACCAGATATATCGATCAACGTACTGGCGAGATACGCACTATGACGTCGGAATGGAGAAAGATATCTGGAAGCAATAAGCCACAAGTCCTAACGTATGTAAAGCAATGTCCGGGAGATGATTGCAATGCACTTCTCTCTCTAGAGAATGTAACTGATGCTGGCAATATGGTATGTACAGTATGCCGAATCGAGTGTTGTAAGGACTGCAGAGAATGTGTAACTCAATCAGAGGAACACACGTGTGATCCTAATATCCTCGAGACAGTTAATATGCTCGCAAAGGATACTAAGCCATGTCCATCCTGTGGAGTTCCAATCCATAAGATAGAAGGGTGCTTTGCTAAGAATACACTCATTCCTCTCTTTGATGGTATTGTGGATCTAGTTCAGAATATCAAGATAGGAGATGAGCTAATTGGGATCGACGGTAGACCGAGAACAGTACTAGAGATATGCTCGGGAGTAGATCAGCTATATACAGTAGTGCAATCTACGGCGGCTCAGTATACAGTCAATAGCAAACACAAGCTATGTCTAGTCGACGAAGAACTAAATGCTGAGGTTCGCATTAGCATAGACACATATATGTCTCTAACCGACGATCAAAAAAAGAAGCTCAAAGGGTACAAAATAACCAATGGAGTGAAGACAACACACGACATATATGTACGAACAGATGAGCGAGGAATGTACTATGGATTCCTATTAGATGGAGATCATAAGTTCCTCTTCACAGACAATACAGTTATGTCCAACTGCGATCAGATGTACTGCACAAGCTGCCATACAGCATTTAGCTGGAGAACACTCAGAATCGATAATGGACGTATCCATAACCCACACCACTTTGAGTATCTAAGACGAAACGGAGGAGTAGCTCCAGCTAGAGACCCTCTAGATGTAGTATGTGGTCAAGAGCTATCTCATCACAATGCGCGCGAGCTCATGAGACGTCTACAGCGTATCTCAGATAAGGTTCCGAGTCCGAATAAGAAGGAGTACAGAGACAATTGCGAGGTTCTTCTCGACTTCATCCGATATGCGATTCACTCTAGACATGTACTCATCCCCAAGTACAGAACCAACAGAGCGAATGCCGCAAGCAAAGATCTACGAATCAAATTGCTTCGAGGAACGATCGATGTAGCAGAGTTCAAGATACAGATCCAGAGACTAGACAAGAGAACAGAGAAGAACAAAGAGCTGCTCGACATTGTATCGATGCTGGATAGATGCATCACAGACATTGTCTATAGACTCATAGACAAAGAAGATATTAAGAAGCCAGAACTGACCATATCCAAATTCGTCAGAGAACTACGGGGACTGGAGACATACTCCAATGAGTGTCTAGAGGACATCAGAAAGGCATATGGAGGCATGCGACTAACCACTCATCTACTCATGATGTAGATCGCAGACAAATAGATTAAGTATACATTGTAGTATACTGGTATTTTTTGTTAAACTTAAGATATATATCATATAGAGTATATGCTGGAGTAGCTCAGTAGGTTAGAGCGCCCACCTTATGAGTGGGAGGTCGCGAGTTCAAGCCTCGCCTTCAGTATTATACATGTTTTTTTGCCACACAAATCAACTACGCACATTAATAAGCATTATAAGCAACGAGACTAGAGACAGTATAGTTGATTCGCCTGCGTGCACTCGGCGAAGCCGTGGGCAAGCCTTTAACTATTTGCATTATAGGTCGCGGGACTAGAGACAGTATAGTTGATCACTTCAACTATTTACATTATAGGTCGCGGGACTAGAGACAGTATAGTTGATCACTTCAACTATTTGCATTATAGGTCGCGGGACTAGAGACAGTATAGATGAAGCCTTTAACTATTTACATTATAGGTCGCGAGACTGGAGACAGTATAGATGATTCGCCTGCGTGCACTCGGCGAAGCCGTGGGCAAGCCTTTAACTATTTACATTATAGGTCGCGGGACTAGAGACAGTATAGTTGATCACTTTAACTATTTGCATTATAGGTCGCGGGACTAGAGACAGTATAGATGAAGCCTTTAACTATTTACATTATAGGTCGCGAGACTAACTGACTATTTGGCATTAGCATTCTTGGTATCTTCTTTCTTTGCTTGATTACTTTTGAGTGATGTCACGTTTTGAAATGGCATCGTGAGTGCTTTCCAAGTTGTATCTAATACTTCTTTGTTAGCTATATCGAATGACATTGTGTTATCCTCTACTAGACGAGGTGTTATATGCTTGCCCATATCTGATGCATAGTCATTAGCAAATCCCAAGATGCGCATATATGTACCAGCGGCATGACGATGAGCATGAGAGTTTAAACATACGTACACTACTATCTTACCGTCGTTTGTTTTTTTAACATCGTTGTAATGTAGCCATTTACCTTCTTGAGCATGAGAACTGAAAAATACAAATTGAGGTTCTGGTCTATTGCTAATGCTATATAGAACTCGCACTCGCTCTATATCCTTATCGTGATATCCTAGACTGGTGCTAGTTGAGTTCAAGTCCCAGAGTCCAATTGCGAGATTCTTAGTGTAGTATACATAGTATGTGATGCTGTAGTACAGCTTGCCATTGTATGCATAGTTAGTATCACGAGAGTAGTATATCAACTGATCCTTAGTAGGAATGAAGTGTTTATCACATCTAAGTGACAGATCCTCATCTGGATGGAATCGTAACTCCAGTTTCGATGGAATTACATTCAATGGAGCGCGGACAGACGACATATTAAATTATGCAATCGAACCTATATTTCATCAAGAACTATTATCTAGCACAGAAATATAATACAACGAAGATGGAAGATCCATATCCAATGTGGCTCATTGCAGCCATTCTTCTGCTCGTAACATTCATCATACTATCAATATATGTAGATTCGGTACTAGGCATTGGGGCAGTGTATATAATGATCATATACACATCAACCATGCTGCTTAGAATATTGGTTCATCAGTACTATCCACAAGAACACTTCAAACCAATCATTTAGACTATCTTTACATCTGAATAAAAACTGTATAGATGACAAAAAAAACAATTGCTTGTTTGTAGCTCGCACTTGATCTGCCACAATCAGAGTAGCTCATTGATCACGCGAGTGAGACGTGCCTCTTCGATCTTCTTAAGTTCGTCTACTTGCTTGCGCTTCTGACACTCAAGACGATACTCGAGATCTGAGATCGCGATCTTGGATTCGCGGACCTCGGCTATGAACAGAGAGTATCTCTCTCGAATTGCTGCGATAGTAGTCAGATTATCGCTGAGGCTCTCTAATAGAGAGCGCTGCTTAGATAGACGAAGTGCATCCAAGCCGATTGGATCAAAGGTCAATGCTGGATGGACGCGCATATAGCGCATGAAATACTCATCGAAATCATACAAATCACGAGCATCCATTTTGAGTTCAATGGGTATATTATTATATGCACCTATCAATTTCGTGCATCTAAATGACCGATTGCATAAAATTGATTTCATTATTTTAGAAATATACTACGATACCGATCAAGTACATACGAACGCCGACCGCACTCACCATCACATCTACAATGGAGTTTCACTCGACCGACAACTACTCAGATGCTATCTGCAGTGCTCTAGACAGCTTTGGTATGACAAATGTGGCGAAGGAACTCAACATGAGTCTGAGCGGATCGACTGTCCTGAACATCATTCAAGGAAAGACAGAATTCAACGATCTAGACCTATACTTCCATCCGCACCAATACAGCGATACCAAATTGGGTGATATCATCACGAACCTTGTCATTCAAGGATATAGACCCAAGAAGAACAAGTTCGACGCGCGTCGTATCTTTGCGATGCAGTTTGATCAGCGTATCTGCACTCGAGCAATTAAAGATGTCGAGGCCGAGAACCTTGAATTGATGTATAGGGATGAAGATTGCATGAAGATCGTCTCGTACTTTGGACATAAGGGACCTGAACCTGATCCGGCGATGCAGAAAAGTGTCGTGGGACCGAAAGTCGCAATGCATAAGATGGTTGCTCGACTACTGACCAAAATCAGAAAGGCAGCACGCGATACGGACAAAGTGAGAGAGTATAAGTACTTCTCGCTCAAGGAATACATCGACACGATTGTGAGATTCTATAACCCGAGCAACGACAAGGAGATAGATCTCATCTGCATCAAGAAGGGAGTTAAGATCGGAGACATGATCAAGGCCACCTTTGACTATGACATAATCAGAAACTACACCAAGATGCGTGGAAACAAGTGGAAGATCTATAGTCAGATGCCTATCGACTATCTGAAGACATCGAGAACTGCAACGATGACCCTGGATCACTTCTGTAATAGAGTAGCAGACAATGCGCATGAGTTCAACAACTTCCTCACCAGATTCATCAAGTATCACGTGCGCAGAGGATACAAGACCATGGTTGGACCGATTGAGATCACTCCAGAGATCATCGCATCGCTAGTGGAACTGGTGTATCTCACTACCAAAATGAACCCAGTGAGTTGCAATGAGCCGGCGATGAACACAGACATGTATAGTGAAGCAAGAGCAATCCAGCGAAGATTCCCGTACGTCAAGAACATGCACACTACAGTGTTCGTGAACCATTCAATGACAGTCAAACTCATCAAGGAAACTGGATACTTCGCATTTCAGACAATCAAGTTCTATAACATGTGTCACATGCAAGAGACTGTGCTGGAGCTAGGACTAGACTCTGTCAGACCATTTGTAGATGAGATAGAGATGAACGCAGACTACAAGAGACATTACATGCCACATAAAGTCATCAATAAACTCATCTTGCCGATTATCACACCAGAGCTCAGTAAGATGGAGATCCCGTCAGAGATCAAGCAGTTCATCGCAGACAGAGATATCGTCTTCATCGACACCGAACGAAATCGCACTGATCTGATTATCGCAGAGAGAAATTCATGCGTAGTGTGCCTAGATGATGACATGGTCTTATTCGACATGTATTGCGGAAACAACCACAAGACATGTGGCAGATGTCTGAAGCAACTCATCAAGAACAACCACAAGTGTCCGATGTGCAGAGGAGGTATATTCACGCAGCAGTAACTGAGTATATAGATACTCATCCGCTTTACTTTTTTAATATTTACATTCAAAAAATTGATTAATTAGATGCTACTATAAGTCGTGACAGATTAGCTGCATACGCTTGGAGCGACCGTGAGCATGAATTCTATATTGTTTGTTCGCTGTGTCTTCTTCAATGAAGCATTTTATCATACGTTCAAACACAAAAATGTATTAATCGCAGTAGTTGTTGGTATGGTAGCAATCGCGATACAAACGATAGATACATTCTCCGGCGCAATAGTCATAGCACTAGAATTAGCATTTCCAACTGATTCAAAGAATGGAGATGATCCAATATATACATACAGATATTGTATACTTGGACTCTTATTCATGGTTAGTCTATTTGTGAAATGGATAAATGAACTGAACAAAGAAGACCTGAGACAACAAATAACAGATCTTAAAATAGATCTACAACATGCAAGAGACGAAATCAAACAGAATCAAGATAATTACGATAGACTTAGTAAAGACTATAATGATCTTTATCTAAGCAACATCGAGATAAAAAACAAACTATACGAAGTTCAAACAGAGCTTCAAGTAGCTAAAGCGGAGAGAGATCAGATACAACAAGAGCTTCAAGTAGCTAAAGCGGAGAGAGATGAACTACGAGCTACCAACCAAACTCAAGAGCAACATATCATCGAG
>JACCDG011098268.1_pt1 | contig 24861 bp, 51 predicted proteins | sample 7442471 | NCBI WGS metagenome assembly JACCDG01 (sample SAMN15323444, study PRJNA562643) | freshwater metagenome | isolation source: river surface water | place: USA:Blue River Watershed | collected 2017-08-17 | reverse complement strand
GCACGACATAACTATCAAAGGACTGCCAGTTGAGTGTTATGTGCAGGGCCAAGACGAAGAACATCACAGCACAGGCGTTTACAGTCTTATCAAGGATAAATGGTTAGTAGAACCTAAAAAAATCAAGCCTAGAGTAGATGACGCAGCCATAGAAGTAAAAAAAGATGCAGTAATACACGACATCGAAACTGCATTATTAAGCAAAGATTTGCGCAAACTAAGAACAGTCAAAGAAAAAATTACCACTATGCGCAAGGCCGGTTTAGAACGTGCCGGTGAATGGTCAGTGGAAAATCTTGTGTTTAAGATTCTACGCAATCTTGGGTTAATTGATCAAATCACAGAAAAAATAAGAGAGCTCGAAGATCAAGAGCTCTCTTTAGAACAACAGAATAATCTATTAGATTAATCGTTCCTATTACCAAATAGCTGTAGTAGGCTTAAGAAAATATTAATAAAATTAAGATAGAGGCTTAGGGCTCCCCATAGCTCTGATTTACCATCGTTGTCGTAGGTAACTAATTGTCTGATTCGTTGTGTGTCGTAGGCAGTTAGGCCAAGAAACACGAGAATTGCCACAGCACTCACAGTCATGGCCAATGCAGAACTGCCAATAAAAATATTAACAATACTGGCAATTACCACTGCGATCAAACCCACTAACAAGAACGTACCCCACGATGTAAGATCTTTCTTGGTAAAGTATCCCCAAAAGCTCAAGGTCGCAAACAAGATAGCACCGCCCATAAATGCACTGACAATGCTGCCAATTTGATAGACTATGAATATAGTTGAGAAACTTAATCCCATTAGAGCTGCGAATCCATAGAGCAGAATCTGTAGTGTGCCCTTAGACAGTTTATCTACGGCCAAACTCATGGCAAGAATAGCTACTAAAGGTGCAAACATCACTACCCATTTAAGACCTGTGCCAAACAACACTGCCATTAGTGCAGGTGATCCAGCTACTAGAATACTGGTCAGCATACTGACCAAGACTGCTAGGGCCATATGACCATAGACTCTGCCCATGGCTGAATTGATTTCAGCTGCAGAGCGAATTGATGTTGAAGCAAACATTTTGAACTCCTTGTGGTTGTATATGTTTAAATTATACAGTAAAATATTTACTCAGTCAATGATGACCAGAACCAAAAATAGGTTTTTTTCGGCCGATTAATAAATACGCATATAACACAGTGATTTGGAGCACAACATGTTACATATAATCCGCGATCTATCAGACAACTTACTGCCACTAATCAAAGACGATCCAGTTCGTCCAGAAATTCCTCTAGAACAGAGAGTCAATGCTAATTCAGAAATTTTTGTACTCAAAGACGAAAACGATCAACCCCTAGCAGTAACCTGTGTGAAGTTTCTAGATCATATTCCTGCGGCTGTGGAAGATCTAGCCGAAAGAGCTGTGCATACCAATACCGCTGTGTTTTATACCATATGGTCATATGCCGCAGGCGCAGGTCGTACACTCATAGAGCAGGCTCAGGCCCAGATCAAACAGGAACATCCAGAAGTTGACTGCTACGTGACCCTAAGTCCTAAGACTGAAATGGCTCGTCGTTTCCATCATAAAAATGGTGCGGAAACTTACAGAGAAAACCCAGAAACAGTAAATTATCTTTATAGATAATCAAGCAGAATACTCAACGATTCGAGCTTCCCAGGTCTCACCTGTTCTAGCAGTCATCTGTTGAGCTAGTCGCTCTGCTAATAGTCGACATTCACGAGTTTCGTGAGGTTGATATCTGCGGCCAGCAAGATCTACGCTTTTTACTGTAACACCAGTAGAACTGTTGCGAGCCATGGGCATGATAAATTTTTGCATATGTGTATTTATACTAGCTCTGCGTTAACAGCAATACAGATCCTATCCTTGCTGTGATGAGGGTTAGGTTCCACAGTGTGCAAGAGATAGCTGGGAAAAATCACCATGTCTCCATCTTTGGGATCCACGCACCAATCACCGTTATAAGGCCAGTTTTTTTGATACTGTTTCATGAGAAAATTCGTGGGATGGAATCTGATTAGGCCAGTGTCAGTGCTCTGTAGATACAGCACCAAGGTGATCATAGACAGACCATGTTGATGCGGAATATTCCAACTGCCCGGTTTGTTCACATTAGCCCATAGATTGTACTGCCACTGGCTGGCTGTCATGGGCGCTCGATTAAGTTCTTGGGGCAAGGGCAAACTCAAAATATACTCATTGGCTGCTGCAGTGACTAAGTCTGTCATGATCTGATCTTGTTCTGGACTCAGTGAGCAGGGACCACGCCAACAGCCCGGATTAGATCTAGGCACTGTGGCTGTGACCCGTTGAGTGGCTAATATCTGATCACATAATTCTCTGCAGAGACTCAGGGGTATGCGATCCCGTAGGTGTGTGACCTGTGTCAAGTCTATGATGTTATTCATTGCGATTATGAAACAGTCGAGCTAGAGGTACTGCAGATCCTGTGCTGATCAAGCTCATAATGACCACGGCTGCAAACATGTCTCCAGTGATTATCTCAGCTTTGAGCAACACAGTGGCCAAGAAGATCTCCATCAAGCCTTTGTTCTGTAACAGTGCAGTTTTGAACATAACCATACGCAAGCCTTCTAGTCGATAGGCCAACCAAACACCCACGAACTTGGTGATCACAGCAATTAAGTACATGCCTACAGCAGCGCCAAGGATTACATCTAAAGAACTGGTCCACTGAACCTTGAGTCCAGTCCAGATAAAGAACACAGGCATCAGCCAATACATCTGGTGTTCGGCCATACCACCTAACCATGCTGTGGTATGTCTAGGTATGATCATACCTGCAAGGAATCCACCCAATAACCAATGTAAGCCTGCCCAATGGCTGAATGCAGCCCAGGTAAACACCAGAGCCACTGTGAGTGTGGGCCAAGAACTTTCACCCAACCATGCCATTAGTCTGGGCCATAACCAATACATCAAGGCAGTGGCTGCAAAGAATACGGAAGCCAAGATCATGGTCTTGCCAAAGGCAATGATTAGACCTATGGTCAACCACAGAATAAGATCGTCAAAGGTCACCAAGGCCAACAGTCTACGATAAAGATCTGTGCCGTAGATGCCCACGGATTTAGAAGCAATGACCAACATGGGCAGAGCAGTGATACAGGTGGCCACACCCATGGCCCAGGCAAATTGTATCAGTCCTGCTGATGGATCGTGCCATATGCCCGAATCAAAGAATATGGCAAAACAACCTGCGGCTAGTATAATGGGCAAGACTATGACATGGAATGCTTTGAGCCATATGCCCTGACCTTCCTGTGCTAACACTTCTCGCGGTTTCAGTTCAAGACCTGCTATGAACGCAAATACGATAATGGCCAGGGTCTGTATGGTGTCCAAACTGGCTCGCACACCGGGTGTGAACAGAGTACTGAAGATTTCAGGATACAGTGCGCCCAAGGCAGAAGGGCCTATGAGTATGCCGCAGAATATCTGGAACATGGGCAGGGGCATCCAAGATTCCAATCTAAGTATTCGCCACAGAGTCCACGGCGCCAAAACCATGGCAGACATGATAAACAAAGTAGTGATCATAGCGATAAAATTGTGATCTCAGCCAACAGATCTATCACGGCCAGGAATAAAACAACACCTGTGATGACCACTAAGACCACAAATACAGTGAGTAATTTAGGCATACAGTAATTATCCACGGCCAAGCAGGCAGCGGTTAATTATGAAGGCGCAGCCGCAGCGCAAAAATTTTTCAGCGCGAAGCGCAAAGCGGTAAGATTTTTTATCGGATTACTTGAGGATCATCCTGATCAAACAGAGTTCTTATAATACGGCTCTTTTCAGGATATTTGAGCAACCATAGATCCGCCAATGAATGATTTTTAAATAACAGCCACCAATCTATGGGTATGGCAACATTATAAGCATCAGTGTGTGACCACGATCTGGGCCAATAATGTACGTGTGTTGACCATGAAGTCAACAGCTGAGTCTGAGCTGTGTGAAATGGTTCTAGATAAACTATCAGCACGTAAATATTTATGAAATGACACTGAAATTACTCACAGGTGATAATACCAAAGAATGCCGTATCTTAGGACCAATGGGCATGATCATTATACGTGATCTAGTGTGGGTCACAGACAGACTGGATATCGTGGAACTATACTACTGGGAAGCCTGGGCAGTGACACAGGGCTGCTATCACTGCTGTTTTTCAATTCCGGGTAAAGTTACGCTGTTGCCAATAGATTAACCAAGGTGGCAGATGTGCTAGGCTCATAATTAACCACATTAGACTCATTTCCCAACCATGATGTGAATATAGTACAGAGTATAGGAATCCTAGCAAAAAGGCAGGTGTGGGCAAGAGTGTGAGCGTGCGATAAATGATCACGATCTGCCCCAAGATATTCTAGCCCATACGCGATCGTAGAGATAGAATGATGTCATCCATATGAGATTTATTATTATAGTGGGCCATAAAGCTGACTCTAGGCTTTGTCCTGTGACTATGAGCATTATATAAGTGGTGATCAAAACCCATATTCTATATATGACAGTTTTGACTAGGCTGCGGCGTCGAGTTTCGTAGATCATAACTGTTCTTTGATTTGATCAGCCCATTGCTGATGTGTTTGTGGTCCAGGATGTGCTGTGCCCTGTAGATCATAGTCTCTGGCCGAGTCGCTGGGACGAGCCAACTGAGGTATCCACTTGAGATCACGGTGTATCCATAAGCGCCATAGTTTGCATTGAACACCCTGAGCTGACCATAGAGCCTGTGTAGATCTTATGGCTATTTCTGCAGTGACTTCTGCCATAGGCCATTGACCTAACAGTCCGGCATAGTATTGCTGTACACTGGTGCTCAATTGCTGAGATCGTTGATCAAAATCGTGTGCAGTGAGATCCAGCCAATCTGAGTAGGCCCAGTACACTGATCTTGTGAGTTCTGGTATGATGATCTGCACTGATCTAGGCCTAATACCATGATCAATCATGCGCAGTGTATTATACTGTATGTTAGTGATAGAGATGCCCGGCTGTGCAAGACAGATCGCATCGGGTATGAGACCTGAGATCGTATGTGCATAGGCAACACCCACGCCCAGAGCGTGAGAACAGCCAAATATGATATTAGATTTTGACCAATTGACATGGGACCATTCTGGTGCACGATAGCCGTTTGAGTTCCATGCGTAATAGACTGACTGTGATCTATACAACCAATTTGGAGGTTGATGCTGGAGATTATAGTAAAAAAGCTCGGGACTATCTGTGGAGCAGAATTCCCGACTGGGGTGATCGTAGGGCAATAATAGTTGATCAGAATACGAATGCATGAGTGTATATATGCCCAAAAGGGTCTACAGCCCAAAAAATCTGGTGCGCAAAAAATTTGGGTGGAGTACTTAGGATTTCAGGGTGGTGATTTTAGACCCCTACCAAACTATAACTAGCTAGTAAGCACTAACATACATACCGGTCACCCCCCCCACCTCTCTCAAAAATATTTTTTCATTTTGGTTGCATTTTGGATAAAATGAAGTTATAATTTTATTTTACAACACAGGGAGCGTATATGCAATTAACTGCTAAACAAAGTAATTTAATTAACAAAAGTGCCTACACACACAACTATATTAAGCAATACAACAAAGATGTGCATGGGGATGCAGATGCACAAGAGTATTACACAGAGCAATTTGAAGCTGAAACTGGAGTGTTAGCAAGAAGCACAGCAAATGATGTAGGGGGCTTGATAATTTATATGCAGGGCAAGGAACTGGTAGCCTACTACGACTACGAGAACTTAGGCGGCTGTGTATTCCAATAACACACTAGGCATTAACAAGCACACTGAGGTGTGCTTTTTTTGTGGCTCAACATCTGGGGCTCTTCCCAGTCCTTCGTCGCTCTTCTTCTGTCAAGTGTCCCCCACAGACCTGACCAGCTGCTGAGTCCCAAGCTGGTATCTGATCGAACATGGTCCTACCAGGTTTGGGGTCCCAGGGTGCGTCTCTGCGATCCCTAGATAACTCTGCGTAGATCTGTGCGCAGCCTGTGCAGCTAACTGCAGCGAGCGCGACTAATAACAGCCTTAGCTTCTTGTTCATAATCGTTGATCAATCCCTGTTGTTCATCTGACTCCCATATTGCGATCTGCACAAGACTGTGTGCGTCTACTCTATCCCTGGCAGTGGGCAGTGCAGAGATTAGGGTGTTCAGCTTGTCCATATCCTCACAGCCCCACAGCAGGTCCATGATCTGCCGCTGCCGATGCGTAAGGTTCTCTATGCGTATCACTTACTGTCCCGCAATGCACGCTCAACGCGATCAGCTTCGAACTGTAGTTGTGAGACTCGCATGTCATAGCAGACCTTGCAGAGGTAAGCAATAGCTAGGACTGCTACGGTGATCATAGTGGCCATCTGTCCAATGTAAATACCGCTCAGTGCTATTAGAACTCCCACTGCTGCTCCAATACCAAATACCTTGGCCACATCCAATAATGCTCGTTGTTTCAATGTCATAGTCATTCCTTATGCGTGATTGTAGCGACCTGTGAATTTAGCCACTGAGCTGTCGCTTTTGCCCAAATGTCTAGTTGTTCTGTTAGTGTGTTTAGGGGCCTTCTGTGGCTTCAACACTGTGTATAAAATACCATCTAAGGTATATTGTTTAATGATGTTTCGTTTCATGTTCGCTCCTTAATTTGTTACTGTAATCTAATTATAGCACCAATTACATAGATTGTCAATAGCCCCGCATTTACAGCTACTAGGTTCCAATCCCTTACGGACAAACTCCAGTATAGGTACAGGACAGAGCCTATGTTTAACAACATGATGTTCAGGGGATCCCAGGCTAAGGCAGTTGCCAGTGCTCCTGCGAGCGTTGAGACTAGGGCTAGTTGTTTGGCGGTATTTGCTAAGTTCATGTTCATATTGTAACATCGTTTAGCCAAAATGTCAACCAATTTACAGCCTAAATATGTTGTTGTAGTCGGGATCTAGGATATCCACAAGATCACTCACTGACAATCCAGCTGCTCGCATCTGCTGTTTGAGGTTCTGCACAGCCTGAGATTTGGCCAGCTTCTCCGCTTCCCTACGACGCTGCTCCTGCTGCTGTTCACGACGGATCTTAGCTTGGCTACGTTGTTCAGCAAGGATTCGGGCTCGTTCCACACGCTTGGCGTACTCTTCGTCGGTTTCTTCACGGACAGCGGTCATGTATGTTTCGCCGTAGTCTGCGACCTTGAGCTTGATTCGGGCACCGTAGAGGATCTCGTACTCGTTGAGCTTGAGTCTGAAGTTCTCCAAGTTCTGTGCAGCTTCACGGATTTCGTAGCCGTTGAGCAGCTTCTTGAGAGGAACTCGCTCGGATTTAAGTTCGATCTGTTTGCGTTTTAGAGTCACGATTACACCTGTTTGGTTCGAGCTAATACATAGAACTGGAATAACAAGTTGGGATCTACAGTGATCACACCCTGCTCTGAGTCATCATCCAACTCTGCGGATTTTAGGATTTCAATTGCCAATGCTGCCAGGGTTTGTTGCTTGTCCATTTTCGCTCTCCTTATTGTTTACTATGTTAATAGTATAGCACCAAACAACCAATTTGTCAAGTGATTGGTCTTGGTCCAGTTAAACATTGGAGTTGATGCTGTCGTAAATGTCGTCTAAGACACTGGGATAGTTCAGCTTCTCACGAGCAGGACGATCCTGATTAAGATCTGGAATACGACTGCAGACACCGGCTACTGATCCAACATAGGCTAACTCACTAGGCTTGTACCAAGCATACTTCTGTGAGCTACCTGCTGGGAGAACTAGGCTTACTGAACCATCGCTTGATACCTCATTGACTACACAAACGGTTCCGTAGGCTGTGCGGACGATGTCTAAGGGTTGTAAGCGTTTCATTATGCATCTCCCATTACAGGGCCTAATGATTCAGGAAGCTCTAAGCCTAAGATCTCGCAGACGTCTGCGTAGTTGCACTGGCACTCATCGCCAATGTGTTCGATGTCTTCTGCGTCGAAGTCCTGGATGCTAACGCCGTTCATTTCGGCTAAAGACTTAGCAAACTCTTTGATGTATTTGATTTTGTTAAATGCCATTTCGCTCTCCTTTGTTTAACTGTTAATAACAGTATAGCACCGTTTCGCCAATTTGTCAACCAAATTAGAATTCTAATTCTATGTAGGATTGGGTAGTATATTCACGGTACTCGTAAATATTCTTTACTAAGCTGGTAGAGCCGTCCTCACCGTAGTGTTGATCCGGGATATAAACATCAGCGTCTTGATCCAGCTTTTGTAGCTTTAGGATTAGGTCTCGAACTTTCATTTGCATCGCTCCTTGTTATTCACTATACCTATAGTATAGCACCAATGAGCCAATTTGTCAACCAAAAGAAACCCTGAAGTTTACAGGGTTTTTACCAGATTTGCGCCGTCTGCTTCGCGGATGATCAGCTGGGCACCTTCACCGCGGGCGAATCGTTCGATCAAGGCAGCCACCAGCTCATCACGGTTCGTGCCCTGGGCCAAGAACTGGTTGGTGTCCTTGCGATAAGCATAGATCACGCCGTTGTGTACTTCTAAGCGGATTTCTACCTCGGGCTTAGTCTGGGGTTGATCTGTGCTATCTATCTTGTCTTTGAGTTTGAGCAGTTGCTCAGTTGTGACGCCCAGATCCTGTAAGATTGATTTAAATGCCTGGGCCTGCTTGATAGTGGTGATCAAGGCACCCGCGACCCAACCAAAGACGAATGCTGTGACTGCGAGAATGATCATTTCCATATGGTATTTACTCCGCGTATTCCCTAAACGTCACTGCAGAATCAATGCTTTGCAGTTCTCGGGCACAGCGAGTAAGGAATGCGTAGCGTTGCTGGATCTGGCTACGGCTGAGTTCACCGTCACAGCTCAAGTTTTCTGGTGAAAGGTCCGAGTCAATTGAGTCTGCGATCCGTTGGCGATCCTCGGCTCGGAGCAAACTGAGTTCGGGCTGTTTAAACAGGCGCTCCCAGTTGTTCTTCTGTTCTACATAGGTTTCTAAAGCACGGATATTCATGTGTTCGCTCCTTTGTTTATCAGTATATGTATATTATATGATCATTTGGGTCAAATGTCAACCAAAAAAAGAGGGTGTTGCTTTTTGACAACACCCCCCAAACTACAGCTTAAACCGGGAGCGAATCGGTTAAGCTGCGACAGTTGCCTTTGGGGCAACAGTTTTCTCGGGCTTCCCAGCCGGATTCTTCTTTTCTGCATACTTGAGAGCTGCTTGCACAGCAGGATTCCCCAAACCAAACTCAATGCTGCGTAAATGCTCAACGATCTCAGACTTGGTCATTTCATGTGGCAGCTCGACCAGCTCTACATCTGTGTGACCGTTCTTGGCCAGGATCTTGATACGCATTACGTCGTTAGCCCAACGGATCTTAGTCTTACCATTAAGGGTTGAAACACCTGCTACGGAAAATTTCTTAGTTGTTGCCATGTTACTCTACCTCTCTATGTGTGTTAGTGTTACTACTGCTCGAGTATATATTATACACTCAGTTTGTCAAAACTGCAACCATTCATTTACCCAAAATGCCTGGTTTCCCTATGCAAAAGCTCGTAATATTACTAACTTCTGCATAAATAAGTTTATGTACACTCAAAACAAATATACAAAAACTTATTTTCAAATTGTCGATCGTGCTCGCGACAGAGTTCTGTCCGAATACAGCGAACGACATCACATCATTCCCAGATCGTTGGGCGGAACTGATGATCCGGAAAATCTTGTAAATCTTACTCCCAGAGAACACTTTATCTGTCACCTCCTTCTTACCAAAATGGTCAGCAACGAAGGTGACAAAGCTAAAATGACCCTTGCTGCAATGTGGTTTCGTAGATTCGACGGGCTGATTACTAATCGAATTTACGGTATCCTTAAAACCTATATTTCCCAACAGCGTAGCAAATCCTACACCGGAGTTAAACTTGGTCCTCGACCTCAATCCAGTGCTGCTAAAAAAGCTGCTTGGGATCGACTCAGTCCTGAAGAAAGAGCGGCTCGAATTGCCAAAGGCAAAGGTCCGCTTTCCGAAGAACGCAAAGCCAAAATCGCTGCTGCTAACGCTGCTGCCTGGGAACGCAAACGATCCACAGGCGATATGCCTGTTGTTGACGATGCTTACCGTGCCAAGAAGCGAGCTGCGGCTATGGCAAGATGGACTAAGAAACACGAGTCACCTGTATAGTTACTGCTTCTTTTTCATCAAGTGCTGCGATAAACTCGTCATCATAACATAAATCCTGCATGGCCAAATCGATCATTGATTCAACCTGTTGTTCGTCTGCAGAGCCTGGGCTCTTGCAGATCACTGTGAATTGGAATCGGTACTCTCTCATACAAACCACTCCACTCCGTCATATCGAAAGGTTTCGTGTCCTTGATTTTGAGCTGTTAACCATGCGGCACGCCACAATGGATCACGTTCTAATCTACCTCTCTCCAATTCAAAATAACGAATAACATCTTCATCGGTTTTAATATCTATCTCTCTCATTGGAATCTCTCCTTGATCAATAGGAACTCTGTTAACGCTTCCTCTTTGAGGTAGATCGCTGACTTGTCTGAGTCCCAGGCCCATTTTGGTTGCTGACCTGCAAAGTATTCTGCTCGGGCCAGTGCTTGCTCAGCTGAAGGACCAAAACGACCCCACAGCCAGTTGCGTAGCTGTATCCAACGACGCACACGAGTGTCTAGGTCGCCATAGCACTCTACCCTGTGGGTAAAGTAGCCATAGCCGTTGTAGTTGCGGTTTAGTTTCTGCAATCTCATGCTTTCTCCGCAAGTCCCAGTTTCTCGCCACCTTCTTTGGTCCAGCGATAGAGATCATCGTCCATACGCTCAGACTCTTCGTAGTCACGGATACCTTCTGTGATGCCCATGCAGTCATCTAACTCTCGAGGGATAGTGTCCTCGATCTCGTCTGCTGACATGTTGCTGATATCATAGCAGTCATCACCGTATTCCGAAGTGTAGACACCGCAGAACGCACATCCTGACTCATAGTAGTAGGCTTCTACAGTGTAGCCCTGCTCAGAGAGTGCTTCATAGACGCCTGTAGGAGGAGCCCAAGCACTGTCGAATGATATGGTTAGGCACTCACCATCATCTTCTACATCTGCACCACCATCACCGCCAATATCCCACTTGGTGCCCCAACGGTTCACACAAAAGTCATACCAGTTGCCAGCACCATACTGCTCAATGTTGCGTTGTGTCTGTGCTTCCAGTTTGGCCTGTTCTACGGGATCACCGTGGAAGCCTGACACTGTGTCTTTGAGAGCCTGTGGCACTGGAATCACTGCGTCACAGAACTCCTGGCGATCATAGGCTTCTTTAAGGCGGGCGATACCCTCTCGAGGTCCCCGGATACTAGCAAAGTTGTTGCACCAATTAGGCATTATACAGTCTCCTTCTCAACCAATTTGTGTGCTAGGTTCAAGGCCAACATGGCGCCATACCAGGCCATGCGTTGCTCTTCTTTGCTTCCACATTCATTCAACAGGCGGACCAAATGATCCATGTCTGCGGGTGTCATCCACAAGTTGCTTTGCGGTATTGGGTTGTCTATATTAGTCATTGTTCGCTCCTAATCTCTCAGTGTTAATAGTATAACATCAACCGTCCAATTTGTCAACCAATTTGTAGTCTTTAACCATACGGTATAAAGGGTCTAATTCTTCTACTCCGTCTAGCTCAAAATCATCTGATGCCCAATCCACATATTCGCTCTGGACGGGATCACCGTATTCGCCATTCCACAGCATCTCACGGGCTTCTTCCTCGGATTCTGCTTCCACCTCGTAGGTTTCACAGATGATTGCGTTGCGCCAAAATGTGTATTTCTTCATTGTGTTTCTCTTTCTGCGGCACCCTGAGCGATCCACATAACCAACGGATCAACCACTGGATATGCCTTAAGGTAAGTTGCTCGGAACTGTTGTCTGCGTTGGCGTTGTAGTTCAGTCTGTGTGTGTTCTGAGACTGTGCCCATAACCAATGGTCCGTAGACTCTGTGGAATCGGTCACCGTAGATGTGATACATTTCCAATTTCACATCGTTGTCTAACCAAGTCTTGACCATACGCACTACTCGCCAACGATTGCAGATATTCATTAGTTCTGTGAAGTACCACTCTATTTCCTCTCGTCCACCAGCTTTTATGGCAGCCAAGCTAACGGATGCTGCCTCACTCCACTGCTGGGCAGTTAGGTATCTAACAAACTGTTCTCTACTAGACTGCATCTTCGCTCCTTACTATACCTATAGTATAGCATCAGTTGTCCAATTTGTCAACCAAATTAGGCTTGGACTGGCTTCAAGCTCTCAGGTAATTCCAAGCCTAAGATTTCGCAGATGCCTTCGTAGTTGCACTGACACTCACAGGCAAGATAGTCGATATCCTCAGCATCAAAGTCCAGGATGTCTGTGCCGATCATATCGCTGAGTTCGTGTGCGGCTTTCATTACTTGGTTATATCTGTTAAATGCCATTTCGCTCTCCTTTGTGTTTACTATGTTAATAGTATAACATCAACTCGCCAATTTGTCAACCAATTTGTAGCCGTATTTTTCAACGATTTCGCGGGCCCGTTCCAACTCCCGTGCTGCTTCCTCTGCAGCTCGCTGCTGTTCCTCGGCGATCCGCTTCTGCTCAGCTTCATACTCTTTGAGCTGTTTGATACGAGCTCTCTCGGCCTGCATACGCTGCTTTTCCTGGAGATAGTCTTGGCGGGCCTGATATTCTCGATCGGTCTCGGGTCGTTTGATCGAAGCCCAGCACTCGTAATCGGTAAAGTAGATGTAGACCTTGGCACCCAACATGAACTCTTCTTCGTTGAACTGTCTGCGGAACTTCTCCATCTCAGCCATAACCTCACGGATCTCACGACCGTGCAGGATCTTCTTCAAAGGTACACGCTGCTTAGAGATCTCTACTAGGAGTCTGTCTTTGGGGTCAGGCTTCACGGGTGCTTTCCTTTTAGTTGCAGAGTTCTTCGGTATGCTTGCAGCGGCCGCGAAATGTATACCCAGGGCATGTGCAAGTTGCTTCTTCGATATTGACATAGTATGTGTTCCCTTTAGATCCCTTGACTTCCACAAGTGCATTCTCTGCAGCATTCTGTGGGGTTTCAAACAAACTCTTGTCTGCTGATACAAACTTACGGCCTCGTTTGTCAAAGCCCTTGATACCATTCTTAAAGTAAAAGGGCTCTGTGTCACCCTTCTTGATGTAGGCAACAAGTGTTGTACCATCTAACAGATAGGTGTGACCAGGCACTGCCCAGTCAGTTGTCTCTCTGATGGCTTCCATTAGCGCCAATCCTTCTTGTCACCAAAACGCTCGTTGTATTCGTAACCAGCGTAGTATTCTTTGATCTCGTCGATGCTCAACCCTTGATCAACACGCGGACCACTCTTACCACCAACACCACCATAGTGTGGATCACGTGGTCGACCGTAATAGCTGTCTGCTGAACCGCGATCATAGAGGCTACCGTGATTCTTACGATGGAACTGCCAACCGCGTAGTTGACGGATCACTTCTTGCTGTTCATCGTCTGTTAAAATATGCAAATACATTTGTCGCTCCTTCTATTCACTATACCTACAGTATAGCATCGATGATCTAATCTGTCAACCAAAAAAAAGACCCTAGGGTTACTAGGGTCAAAGTGCTTAACTTAAATGAAAGGAAAATCAAAATGAACTACTGTACCACACCATCAACCACTGCTTAATCTAGTCTGCTGCCTGAGTAGGCTTCGACACCTAATTCTTCTTTGATCGCTGCGGCATAGGCTGTGGCCCCGTGCTCTGCTGCGTCCACGGATTGTCCTGGCCACCATTGGTTCCACAGTTGCAGGCCACCACCGTAGGCTTTGCGGAATCCCACATCCTGTAAGGCCTTGCCCATCTTTGAGTTGCTGCGCACATCACGGATCGTGACCCATGCAAATCCACAGGCACCCCCATCCTTGCCATCAAAATACTTGTCTGCGAGAGCCTTTGCTGCTGTGCGAGCATCGTGCATAGCTCGGACATGTGCCATCTGCACTTTTACTGTTTCGAAATTTGACATAGTTCGCTCCTTTTGTTAACTATGCTTCTATTATAACACCGTGACCCGATCCTGTCAAGCCAATAACCTTACGAGGCTTAGGGTTTCTCTTTTCCAGCTTCTCGCCCTTAAACTCTTGCTGAACATAGTATTCACAGAGTTTATTGCGAATCATCGTGGGCAGATCGTTGGCGTGTTCTTCGGTTACAATGAAACGCACTGGACAACGGCCCCAGGTATTGAACTTGAGGAACTCTGCATAGAATCGTCTGTGCTCTTTGTTCTCAGCATCAAATGCCACCCAAGGGCGTGAATAGTATTCTAATCGGCTCATGAGTTCACCGTGGCGTGTGGCGAATAGATGTCTGTGTGTGCGGAGATATCATCAACCCAATCGCCCTCATCGCTTTCGTCAGCGTCCTCGTCAACCAGCTGACCATCTTCATCATACCAAGGATCTTCATAGAGTTTGAAGTAGCTCACTTAACCGTCTCCTTCATAACTTCCTGGGTCTTGCCCACAGCCTTGTCTATGGCATTGGCTACTCCAGACACTCCCACTGTTGCCACAAACATACCTAATGCAAATGCCACTAAGATTTTGATCATGACTGCTCCTCTTCAATATTCTTTGCTACATTACGATATTTGAATCTGTAATACAAGGCCTGTAGGTAGCCAGTACGCCAGGCCCATAGTAGATCCATAACGATCAAGCCTGCGATAAATGCGATTAATAGTTCCATACCGCTCCTTTCTGTGTCTATGTGTATATTATACTGCCAATCTGTTCAAAAGTCAACCACCCCTTAGCAGCGGGGTCTGTGGCTAAAATGCCACACCCGCCGGCACTCGTATCAGGCTGTTTCCTTTTCGTAGATCACAGTCTGACCAAAGGGTGCGTCTGCTTCTTTGTTGCCTTTGACAATAAAGATAGTATCGCAATAGTCCTCTGGGCCCCATGAACCACATGGATAGCCGTCTGTGAACATAATAAACTTCTTAGGCTGGATGCCATTCTCTTCCATAAAGGTAAAGTTCACTTCAAAGTCTGTGCCACCGCCACCTTGGGGTTCATATGCTTCTAGATCGTGACTGTTGTCGTGTGTGATACTTTGATGATTGTAGATGTCTGTGTCAAAGCACCATAAGTCGATCTTGAAGTCCTCATACTGGTCCATGATACCCTTGACTTCGCTCAAGAACACACGAGCGTCTACATCTCCAATAGACCCTGACATATCAATAGCAATAGCCACGTCAATGGTAGTTGCTTCTTTCATGCCCGGGAGGATAGCACCTGAGTGCATACTCTTACGGTTAGGACGAGTAAAGGAATAGTCATTGCGGATGATGCTTTGGATCTCTTGACGGATTAGTGTTCGCCAGTCCATCTTAGGCTCAGTCAAGTCCTTGATCATACGCATAATGCCTGCGGGGGTCTTGCCTGCACCTGCGGCCGCGGCACTCTGGATCATGGCCTGCTTGATCTCATCACGGATCTTCTGTGCTTCCTCTTTAGATAGGCTGGGCTTGTCCTTGCCGTCTGCGGTCTTGTCTCCACTACCACCAGCACCCTCTTCTTCTTTGATATGCTCATCGAGTAAGTCGCCCAACTGTTTGAGCAGTTCAGGCATGGAGATCTTCTCTGCCTTGTCATACAATTCGTCGTAGATCTCTTCCCAGGCCTTGCCACGGTATTTGCTGTCGTAGCAGATCTGCACTTCTGTGATCTTCTCACCGATACGCTCATCCACAAGGATCTGATTGACCGCATAGTCCTGAGCGATGTTTGACAGCATACGATCACGGGAGCCAACACGGCCAAAGTGATCAAAGATAGCGTGACAGATCTCGTGTGCAAAGAGGAACTCTAACTTCTTCACAGACAGTTTAGATACGAACTCTTTGTTATACATAAAGTCACGACCGTTAGTGGCCGCGGTAGGGCACCAGTCTGACGCATCGATAAGACGCATACGGGTGGCCATGTTGCCGAAGAAAGGTGCTTTGAGCAAGAGCCCCACTCGGGCAGTTGTCAGTTTCTCTACGATTGAATCTTGCATTATTCGCTCTCCTAATAATATGTATATATTATAGCACCAAAATCCTCAGTTGTCAACCAGCCAAAAAGGTGGGCGGGTAGCCCTGAGAAGCCCCCGCCCTGCGATGGACGAGGTCTTAGTTCTCCATCGCTGACAGCACATACTTGCCGAACCGTTTGTGGAACTCATCAAACGACTTCATCTTAGTTGCGTCTAAGGGCAAGTCATAGTTGGTCAGTGCAGTCTTGGCACCCATAACTACCAACTCAGTTGGGAAGTTATCCATCATATAGCGGAAGAACTTATCAGCCATATCATCCCAGCCTTTGGCCTTCTTCTCTGCACGATCCTTGAGCTCATAGCAGAGTGATACTGTGAGCGAATACATCGCTGAGACTTCTTTGATCTGTAGGTCCTTGATCTTACCATCGAGGATGTCCTCTGCCTTAGGCAAGCGTCCTGCGATCTTACGGTGAGCCATGAACTTGACAGCCAAACCATCACCAACGGCACCCGCGATCAAGTTGTGCAGGGTGTCTGTGTCTACATCATCGTCTGACAGTAGATCACTTACGAACACCCATGAGCGAGGAGTTGCGAAAGCCTTTGAGGCACCCTTAGGATCAAAGTCATACAAGTCCTGCTTGGCAAAGCCCACATAACCTACAACCTCTGGATGCACCTTGTTCAAGGTAGCCCAGTCTTGGAAGTCATCAAAGTCCACTTTCATTTCCAAGTGAACGAAACGGTTAGCCAGGGGTGCTGGCATACGATAGGTAACACCACGATCACCTTCACGGTTACCCGCGGCTACTACATCCACACCCTTGGGCAGAACATAGGTGCCCACACGGCGATTGAGAATCAACTGATAGGCAGCCGCTTGCACCGCCGGAGGAGCAGAGTTCAACTCATCCAAGAAGATGATAGCAGTAGACTCTGGGTCTGTGGGCAGTTCTGCTGGAGGTGCCCAAACCATCTTGCCCTGATCACTGTTGTAATAAGGAATACCTTTGATGTCTGTGGGTTCCCACAGAGCCAAGCGGACGTCGATCACTTCACGCTTGAGGTCCTCGCCAATCTGCTTGACCACATCGGATTTACCGATTCCTGGAGGGCCCCAAAGGAAAGTAGGACGGCGGACTGCCAGCGCCTTGCGAATTGATTTCTTTGCAGACTTAGGACCGACTTGGCGGACAGATACATCAGTGCTTTTACTCATATAGACCTCGCTTTAGATTTGCTTCGAACATTACTTCTCTCAGTATTAGTATTATAGCATCAAACAAAGACCTTGTCAACCGAAGGGTTATTGCCAAGTCCTAACATAGTTAAGCTGGGTGACCCCGTCCGGGCGACGGTTCTTGATCTTGCCCTTGATGATGCGTGTGCCCTCAAGCTTCTGTGCGAACCAAAAGTCCAAGAAGCTTTCGCCCATACGAGCAGAGATACGGAATCTATCGTAGTTAGGGTTATAACGGCACTGGACGATCTCTGCTTCACCCTGCACCACATCCCCGATCTCACCCCCCAGAGGCTCTGCAGCATAGATCTCTCTCTTGAGCTCTGTGTTAGCACGATCTCTACGGGCCACATCAGGTAAGCAGCCAATCACAGCAAAGTCATACATATCGCGACCCGTGAACTCTTCTTTGGCTGCAATCTTCATAGCAGTTTGCTGGAATGAGTTCAGTTGGCCCGCAATGGCCTTGAAGGTATAGGTTTTGAAATGTTCCCTATAGTCACGGCCCGCAGCAATGTCTGCTTCCGTGGCTATCATCAGGGTGCCCTCGCGTAGCCAAGTCTTGATCATGATCTTGTTGGCCCGCTTCACAGGGTTCTTTTGGTCTACGGCGAAATCGTAGACATCTTCTTTGAGGTAGCCCCCGTTGATACGATCAGCAGCAACAGCCAGGCCCCATACTTGATCTGCAGTGAAGTTCATTGTCCGCTCCTTCATAATATACTTATTATACGATCATTCGCCCAAAATGTCAACCGGAGGAGTGCCGGCGGGTGTGGCTTTTTCACAACACCATAGAGAAAAAGGAAGGGCTGTTTCAGCCCTTCCTCAAACCCCGCCCCGGGAGCGAATCGGATTAGAGTTTGAACTCTGCGTCTTAGAGGGTGATACCCATCTGAGCGGCTTTGTAACCAAGGGCAACAATCTTACGGCTTGGCTTGCCCATTACATACTCAGTTACCTTTACACCGTTACCAGCAACACGGCTGTTGGTGTAGACAGCGTAACCATTTGCACGGATACGGCTGGCTTCAGCACTCAAGTTGCCTACGCCAAAACGCTTCTTGGCTTCAGACTGAGTTAGAGCAGCACCATTGTAAAGTGCATTGAATACCTTAAAAGTCTTAGTGTTTTTGTTAAAGTGTTTCATCTGTGTGTTTCCTTCATTAGTTAAAAAAGCTGATTACCTTTTCTTCAGCGTGTTACAAGTTTACGATCATTCCGATCTCAAGTCAACTTAAAGATTGCCAATTCTACGACTTTTTGGCAATCCTTATGTCACTACGGATAAAGGTTCCAATGATCAGAACAGCCAACCATGTCCAAATCGTATAAGGTATTGCGTATAACGATCCAAACAGGGTGTTCCAAGCCCAAATTACCAATACAGGCCCAGCTACTACCAAAACCACTACCAATGCTACTACTCCAATTAAAAACAGTGTGCTCTTAAACATCTTATTCCTCCATGGCATCTAACTCTTGCTGGCGCTTGAGTTCGGCGATCTCTGCATCAATCTCCTTCTCTGCCCGCTTGCCAGCATAGGCAGTGCCCTTTTTATATACCACGTAATAGTGGTCGGCACAATAATTCTTGCCCGCTAAAGTCTGGCACCCGCAGTAGGGTGTAGGTGCCAGAGCATAGTTCCAACGCTGGGGGTCAAAATCACGACCCAAATATGTACATGATCCCATATTAGGCCCTCTTCATCACTGTGACTTCTGCCATTGACTTCCAAGTGGTAGCAAAGCTCTTGCGTAAATCTGCAACTTTAAGTACAGTACGCAGGCTCAGCTCACGCATACGACCCCTGTTCTCTACGATAAAGTCCACAACTTCATCACGCTGGACCTCTTCAAACTCATATGCATCCAACATACCGTCCTGTACGATCTGCTTGATACGAAGAACCTTCTCGCGATCTGTGTCCATTTGTAAATCAATATAGTGACAGCGACTCTCAAGAGCTGCCAAATGGTCCTGCAACTTCTTAGACCTGACATTCTCAAACTTGATATTGGTAATGAAAATGGCACCCGCTTTGAACTCAAACCTGTCAGGAACACCCTCATTGCGTAAGATACGCGAGTCAGTGTTCCAAGAAATCGTACGCTTCTTAGATGAATCCAGTGCTGCCTTAAGGATGTTCAACGATAGATCATCAAGCAGTACAGAGTCACAGTCATCAAACACTATGACATTGCCTTTGTCTGAGTACTGATACAGTTTGGTATACAGTCCAATGGCACTCATAGCACCCTTGACGATCTCATAGCGAGGCTTACGCTGACCCATAACGTCAAACAGATCGTCTTTTGACAGTACTTCTTCTACACCAAAACTTTTGCCCACACCCGGAGGGCCAGTGACGATCATAGCACGGACTGTGCCCTGTTTCACAGCCTTAGTCATATCTTTGAGCACTTCAAAACGATTACGCAGACGCTCTACGATCTCTTCGTCAGTCTCATGTGCTACAGCGGTATCTGCGACTTTGATCTGCTCAAGGCTACCATCACGAGCAGGCTGTGCAGGGGCTTCACCTGTGACAATCATATAGCTCTCCGTAGATGTACATTTGATTCGAATAGCCCGCTCAGGTATACCAGGGTTAGTGGGCTGTGCTGAGGCACCCGCTACTGTGACATAGCCACCCTGTGCACCTGTTTTGAAACCTTCTACCAGCTCAAAACGATAGCCCGTCATAGATGTTTCTTGTCCGCGGATACGATAAGTACCCTCTCTAATCTCTACAATTGCTGGCATTACTCACGCTCCTTAATTAATTACAATACCGCTATTATGCACTCTTTGCAGGGTCTTGTCAACCCCTTTTGGAATAACCCTACAGAACTCTGGGTTATTCCTCTTCTGCAACCAAATTGCTCACTGTGTTAGCAGCAAGAGCATCCGCCAGGGGTACCAGGGCGTGCCGCTTCAGTATGGGGGTATCATACATAGCACCGCAGTACCATTCCCCTTGCTGCAAGACGTAGTAATACTCGGCCCCGCAATGTTCGACCTGCTCAAGGAACTCTTCGAAGCTATGGGCCACACGCCAACTCACGTTATCTTCGCCGCGATCAGCATAGAAGTTCATTTCATCTACAGTCTGCTGCACACCTGAGTTATCCCCACGTGCTATCAGAGCATTTGCTGCTACGGAATCATAGTACTTGTGGAGTATCTCGCCTGTGTACTCCAAATAGCCGTCATAGTGACAGTATACACTCTTGCATACGTCGCCATGCATTACCGCTACTCTTGATCTTGTGCCCATAGTTCGCTCCTTAGGATGATTTAATAGCTAACATTGTAAACGATTTTGCCAAGTGTGTCAACCGATCTTTGGCCTCTACCATGGCGTCCAAAACCAGGTCCTCACCTATGTCCCCCAGGGCTTCACGTGCATCCTCGTAGAGCATGCCCCCTACGCAGGCGTTGCCCAACTCTACCCCCTCTGCTATGACACGAGCACGTAGTACAAACCAATCCAGATCACCTCTGTCGATCTTGTTACACATGTCTTCTATGTCGTACTCTTTGTCATCAAAGCAGTCCCCAGGGTGTACATCTTCCCAGGTCTTGTCTATGATAACTTTAAAACCCTCTTGCTCGCGCTCTAGCAGGGTATCCCAATGACGTTGCATAGTGTCGCTCCTATGTTTAAATTAGTGGGGGCTCTCTCGTTGGCCCCCGCCACGTTGCTGCAGACTATACCTAAAGTATAACACCAAGTGCGCTATCTGTCAACCGGTGCAAACATTTCGGCACCCATGCCCATAAAGGCCCAGTACTCTAATTGTATCTGCTCAGGGTATGCTGCTAAATCTCCACGCATGCTCTTGAGACCTGCTAGTAGATCCCCACCCCCTGCTGCTGTAGCTACTTTAATCAGTTGATCAAACATACTAGACTCCTCTCTTGTCTGTGTTATAAAACGGTTTTTCCATACGGATTAATTCACGCTCTCTCTTGTGAGCTGCCTCTTTGCCGCGAACAATCTCTATGACACGTACATCTATGTCTTCTTTACTAGCGTATGAGCGTAGTAGCTCACAGAGGGCCCATGCCTTAGTTTCAGTTTTTGCTCTGTAATAGTGTTTGGCTATACGAGCACGTACTGACTTCAACACTGTGCTTTCTGTTTTAGCAGTGACACCAATGTAAGAGCCCTCAGGGCCCACAATGGTGTAGATAATGTGATTACGGTCTGTTCGTTTCGCTCTCATAGTATTAATAGTATACTACCTCTCTGCCAAAATGTCAACCAAAAAAAATGCACCCTTAGGGTGCATTAAGTTGGTGTTAACTAACTTGCAAAGGCACTGCGGAATTAGCATCTCCCACAACATCCCACGCAGGCAGCCTAAACTTCCTCGCTAGTGCATCACACATTTTGGAAAGCCCTGAAGCCCTCCAAGGACACTGTCCTTTAATACGCTTGTAGTCCACTTTGTCCTTGTAGAGATCTCTGTGAAACTGCCTCAGCACTTTAATCTCTGTTTTATATGCCTTGCTACGCAGTGTTTTACGTCTATATTGGCTATACTCTGCATCTCTGTCCAAAAAACGCATTAACTGACGTAATTCCTGTTTGCTATTGGGCACAAAGGGCACATCTGCATATAATGTTTGCATATACATTCTCCTCGTTGTTAAAAAGAACAGCGTGTCTCTCTCACGCAATACAACTAGTATAGCACACTTCGTCCAAAATGTCAACCAAAATCTGTTCGTGTTCGCGACACCTCAGAGCTGAGTAAGTTAGTTGGCACTGACTAACTGACCGGAGCTAGTGTGTGGACCCCAGGAGCTGTGCTGCTGCATGCCTGGGTAGGGATTCCCTGTGCTGCAGTGCTGCACAAATACTGAGCTCTGTGTGCGCTAGTGTTAACGTTGCTGCTGTATTATGGTGGGCCGTGTAGGACTCGAACCTACGACCAAAGGATTATGAGTCCTCTGCTCTAACCAACTGAGCTAACGGCCCTGCTGCTGTTGCTGCTGCTACTTGGTAACCCATATGATACAGACTATGATCGTGACAAACACTGCTGCGAAGATCAAGAGCTGCTCCAGTGTACTAGTACGTGCCCAGATGCTGCTGTTACGGTCTTTCATCACTGTCCCCCGCTGCTGCTGCAGAACCCTGCAAGATGAATTTGTGTAGATCTTCATATCTCTCCACCATGACCTCAGGACATGCTGCACAGATACGTTCAAGATCATAGTAGGTGGGATAGTGCCTAAGCAGTCCACGTGCTGCAGACCTCACATCCTCGGGAACGTCCTCTCTACGCTGCAGCTCCAATAAGAATTCTGCAGTTCTAAACACTGCAGAATATCGTTCGTCTGGTAAGGTCATTTCTTCAACATCTCCATGTCCAGTTACGTATAGCATACACATATTATACGATCACGTTGTGAATTCGTCAACCACTAGCAGCGGGGCCTATTTTGGTGAGTGGGATATAAGTACTAAAATACAGGGAGCGCGACTATGCGAATACAGTGTTTCCACAGTTGGGCAGATTCAGAAACCCAAGAGCGGCTGTGGAATCTCATAGGGCAGGGCAGTCGAGGGTGGATGAGTTCTAGACTGGGAGGCCCCACAGTGTGGTATATCGCTGAAGATCTTGTGTGCTGGGCCCTGCTTATTGATCATGAACTACAACCTCGACCTAGACTGGATCACTATCAGTAACAGCGGGGCCTCCGTAGATGAGCCATTTTTGGTTGGGATCACGGTGGGAAATGGTAGAAAACGATTCAGAATAGTGGGGTAGGCACAGTAAAACTTATAGTTTGAGAATGTTTTGAATGGTGGCTTATGAGACTTAATAAAAATTCACACAATTCCACACTTTTTCACACAATTCTACACACACGCTACGCATACACCCTTCACAGCGGGGCCTATACGCAAAGATGTTGCACAATCCCATCAGTAAATCACACTTTTTACTACAAATACTAGGGCAATGATGATCACAGTCAGTTGTACAGCAGCCCAAAAACTATTACGCCCCAGTTGTTTAATCACATCCTCTTCTATCATCTTAGCCCTCTATACAGTATAAGCTTCTTAGCTCAGTAAATCTTCATTGACTTCTATAGTGTCTTCAATGATTACATATGTAGCTTCTACTATCGTTCCATCTGTGAGCCTGCATAACTCTACTTCCCAATTATGGAACTGTTCTACTCGCTCTAGCCTTTCTACAAAGCCCAAGAGCCTGTTACGGGCTCGCTGGGCTACTCGGGCTCCTGCCCGTGTCTTATAGTATCTCAACCTTAGCGCAGTGTCTTTGTGAGTTAAGAAATAAACAGTCTTATGCATAGCACAATGCCTAATATGATCAACACGGGTTTTAGCAGTTCAAATAACAGCCATAACAGCAGTTCAATAGCAGCTCTTAACATATACGTATTTAAACCTCTTGGGTCTTTAGACCCTTAGAACTATAAGTAACTGTATGTACACTCTATACTACACACTAGATCAGCTCACACGCTTATATGATCACATTGACTTGGGCCAGCACATAAAGATCATACACATACTCTCAGATGACTTTGTGAATTCAGAAGATCGTTACATTGTATTGTTGGACTGTGAGCCTGCCACTTATACGCTACTGCAATTGTTGTAACTATAAGTATTCGTATGAACGCCACTGTAGTCAACTATCTTATCAGCATGGAACCCATTTTAATCATTGTGATCGTTTTATTGGCCATTGTGCTGGCACCCCTAGTCACTCGTACTCAGGGTCACATACGTAGATTAACTCGCAATTTATCAGTGTTTAGTATGGGTGTGATCGCGGGCATGATTCTTAATACTCTAATCAGCTGAACCGCTGCCGCTTCGCGGCTCTGATCGATTACAGTTTCTGACTAGGCTTGTTCTGGCCCATGCCTAATATACAAGCAGTGGTTGAGTCGTATTCTATGATAGTCCAAGTGCCAGTTTCTGTGTTTTCAGCCAGGGCGATCCGTGATCCTTCTGTCAAGGTGTTCACACCTTGGAATGACACACTTTCTTGATATTCTTCTCGCAGTATCTTAATTACTGAGGCCAGATCATAGCACAAGACCTGTTTGGCAGTAGGTGCCGTCTGTGCAGATATATTCTGTACGAACACTGTAGCAAAGAGAACAATTAACCCGCGCATTATCTGTGTATTTAACAGTCTGGGGAGGACCTTGCAAATTTTTGCGCTGCCGCTGCCGCTTCGCGGCTAAAGACATTACGGAGGCCTATTTTGGACAACCTAGGAATCGGTCAAATTCCTAGATAGAGCCATAAATATACTACAGAACTATTTTTATCCTATGAGCCAACGACCACAGCGCAGTCTTAGACTGACACCTATCTCAAGTACCAATCTCAATCCTCTCACAGGAGTGTCAGGAGAGCT
>JACCDG010297022.1_pt1 | contig 24862 bp, 18 predicted proteins | sample 7442471 | NCBI WGS metagenome assembly JACCDG01 (sample SAMN15323444, study PRJNA562643) | freshwater metagenome | isolation source: river surface water | place: USA:Blue River Watershed | collected 2017-08-17 | reverse complement strand
TGTGACTCTGGCTGTGGGTTAACCTCGACAGATCGGTTAGTAAGGCCTTGCTCGTAAATACTACTGCCAGCTTCTTTGTATGATTTTTCGGTGGCTTTATCTTCGCCCTTTTTGGTGATTTCGAGGTTATTACCCTTGATGTCGATCTTCTGAACCTGCCCCTTGTTGGCACGGGCAATTACATCGGAGAATGCCACACTCTTAAGCTGGTCTGGTTGTGACATTGAGGCATAAATTACCAGTCCGAATAGTATAAGGAGAGCTATAAAGCCGACATTTTTCATGCCGGCACGATTATTTTTTCCGGGGAGTTGCTTGGGTTTGAAAGGTTTTTTATCCATGTCTTACTATTATACGTGCTGTATATGACCTGGTCTATAGATTAGTGCGATCAGTTGTTAATTCGACAAACCAAAGTAACTTACTTTGGCGATAAAAGACTGACGGTCACCACTGTGCCCTGGTTGACCTTCGAACTAAGCTTAATACTGCCTCCCCACTTGTCGGTAATTAGCTTATCCATGTAAAGGTCGAGTCCCAGCCCCTCATAATCGAATGTTCGCGTGTCGGTACCACGACTGAAAGGCTCAAACAGCTTGCGAGCTTTTTCTTCCGAAATTCCAACTCCATTGTCTTGGACCTTGATTATAACTTTATTACGGGATTTCTGGATGCTCAGGCGTACTTCCCCGTCCTTAGGTGTGAATGTGATGGCGTTTTCTAACAGGGACCCAACAATCTGCCGGAAACCGGCTTCGTCTATAAGGGCCGATAAGCCCGGGTCTGCCGCTACCACCAGGGAGACACCTTTGGCCTTAGCCTGCGGTTGATACTCCGACAGAACAACTTGCAGTGAAACGTCCAAAGATATGGGCTCCTCAGTGCGCTGAGATGTTGTCAGCAAAGTATCCAGATAGGTAAATTTAGAAACTGCTTTTTCGAGTGAGTTATATCCATCGGTGAATATCTTGGCATCCGATACCTTTTCGAGCGCACTAACCGACGACCCTAGTATGGTAACCTCATCAGAGAGACTACTGGCACTATTCCGAATAAACTTGGTCTGTGAATTGGCTATTGTCTGCTCGAAGTTTAGTTCTTGGTAGACGGCTTCTGCCGATTGCTGCTCACGCCTGAGTAGCAAGTAGGCGGAGGCAAGACCGAAGGCTCCCAATACATAGAGGCTCGACTGAGCGATATAGTTGATTAGTTCTGAATCGTATTTCTTTGACCAGATGAACAACAGGTTCATGACAACGGCAATAATCATAACTCCGGCCACCGGCAATATAAATCCAGGACTCTTAAGAATACTTCCTTTACCTATAGAATTAATGATGCCTGATGTGGCTGTTGCTTCGGCACTTGCCGCAACGGAATCATCGAGGAGTGCTTTAGATTGAATTACTAATTGCTTTATGTGGCGCTTTGGTGCAATTAGTGAAGAGTCGGAAACGACTTTTTTGCTCTCGAGTAGTTCGATTGCCGCCTTCATGGTAGTGATAGGAGTATTAATATAATGAGAGATAAGGTCGATATACTCTTTTCTTCCTTGCTCCGTCCGCCTATATTTACTAATTACACTTTTAATCTTTATCCTATTCTGAGCTTGTTTGGATGCCAGATAGACGTAGAGAGCTGCGAATCCCGCCAGCGTAACAATTGTGGCATAAGGAAGAACACGAGCAGTATTGGGGGTGATAGGTCGTACTGCCCTGTCGGCAACCTCGAATGTTCCCTCTACTGCACCCACAAGCGGAGAGGGAACTGCACCCCGAATCGACAGAGGGGTATACTTCTGACGAGATCCATTTGCACTGCCATTAGTGCTATTGGTTGACGCTGGAGTTCGACTGGCCACAGGTTTTGGGGCACCAACAGTTACTTTTATAATTTCGGAATCAGTAACTAGGGCCGGGCTACCATCATCTGTAGCGCGTATTAGGAATTCATAGTCCCCGGCCTTGTACCCTTTTGCGGTGTAGGCAAATTCGTTATCGGTAGTAGTGGCTGACATAGCACCAAGTACTTGGCCGCCTTCCAGAAGTTCAACCTTTGCGATTACCGAATCATCCTCGACCGACACCACGAAATTTAGATCAGCAGGTTCAGTTGGCTTGTTATTGGTCTGACCAAAATTAGATACCTTTGGTGCAGTATTGGCTGGCGGCGTTGGATCAGGGACAACCGGTGGCGGCAATGGAGCCAGCACCGTGATATCTATTGCTGAAGATTCTGATGTCAGGCTCGGCGTGGCGGTATCGGTGGCCCGCACGCTAAAGCTGTAGTTGCCAGCGGCATAATTAGGGATACTTACTGAATACACGCCACTAGAGGAGGGGTTCATAGCCCCGACATACGTTTCTCCACTATATAGTCCGACTGTTGCCACGCCATTATTGTCGCTTACCGTGGCCTGGAAGGTTAATGTTGCAGGTGCACGGGGGGTGTTGGTGGACTGAGTAAATCCACTGATGCTCGGAGGAGTGTTAGGGAGGATGGTTACCGATACAGCCGACGAATCGGTAGACATAGCGGGCGTTACATTGTCGGTGGCTCGTGCAGTAAATGAATAATCTCCGGCCGCTAAGCCAGACACCGAGGCTCCATACTGGTTAGGACTTCCGGTTGGTGTCATGGATGCGACTTGAGTCGAGCCTCGGTAAAGTGCCACTGATGCCAAACCGTTATCGTCAGATACTGTGGCCGTGAATTGCAATGTAGCGGGATTCCGTGGGTTTGCTACTGTCTGCGAAAATGCCGAGAAGAGTGGTGATGTATTTGGTGCGATGGTCACCGTAACATCCGAAGATGTGGTGGTCAGTTTTGGCGTATCTTCATCTTCTGCCCGTACACTAAAAACATATGTCCCGGCCGTGTAGTCTGGTAATGCTACAGTATACAACCCTGGGGTACTGGACTGAGTAAAGGTTCCGACAACTTGGCCTTGTCGATACAGCTTAACCGATCCAACAGAGTTATCGTCTGTAACAGAGGCAGTAAAGTTCAAAGTCACTGGGTATCGAGGTGACGTGACCGTTTGAGCAAAGCTAGAAATGACCGGCGCAGCATTCGCTGCAGCAACATTTACCGCAACAGTATTACTGGTTGTAGTCAGAGATGGGGTTCCGTCGTCTACTGCACGCACGCTAAAGTTATAGTTCCCTTCTGGAATATTTTGAATGGTGATGCCGTATTCGTTGGTGTTGCCAGTTGGCTGCAGCGAGCCAACGACATCGCTACTACTGAGCAGTTCTAGGCTGCTAAAGTTATTCTCGTCGGAGGCTGTAATGACGAATGACAGCGAAGCTGGAGCGCGAGGATTATTTGTAGTCTGTGATAAGACACCCAGTACGGGAGAGGTGTTATTTTCGAACACCACGGCGTTATTTTGTGCCGTATTATCACTTTGATCAACGTCGTCGTCATAGATTGCCGAAGCGGTCATTTGCAAATTACTTTGCTGACTGGCAGCCAGTTGAGCCACAGGTTTAGGGTTGATAGTATTGGCGGAAGTTGGCCCCGGGGCTTTGAGCGTGACCGTCGGCTCAATGGTAGACAACGCCAAAATAGTCTGGGTATCCCAAACTACTTTTGATCCATCACCCGAAAGTTCACCACCGTCGCTGGCCGAGACAAACTGCAGTCCATTTGGAATAGTAGCTTCTATGCGTGCCGACTTGGGATTATATTGTCCACCAATGTCACCGCGATTGTGGATATCGGGGTTTGCCTTATTATTGACGGCGATTGTATAGGTAATGTTGTCGCCATTATTTATTTGTGTAACACTTGGCGTAACCTGCACGCTAAGATCTTTAAAACACTGCTTGTTTGGAAGCTGGACGAATGGAACAAGCGAGTTCTTTGTTTTAGTGAAGGTATTATCATCGGAATTGAAAACTGCATCGGAACTGGTTCCTAGATTTTTTGTATCACAAGCTATATCCTCGACATATGTCTTTGCTCGAGTCTTATAGCAATACTGGACATCATCGGCGTTGGCTTGCACCTTAGCATATGGTCTCCCTTGATTTCCCCAGGGACTACCACTCCAAACATTGGCGTCAACATCCAGATATAATGACGACCGCCCGGAATAGGCTGGACCGCTTAAATCGAGCTTACCAAGCTCTTTCGTGTTGCCACTGCCGAGCAGTGATCCGCCTAATGAATCGTAAACTTTAACGTTGAAATCCTGAAAATCATACATGCTTGCTTTGGCGACGCGGGCACTTTGCCATGTAAAGGGATGTGACTGTCCATCACAATAGAAGTCCTGAATATTAATCGAGGCAGTGTATCGGGTTCCAGCTACGCGACAAGGAGATTCGGCAGTCTTTGGATTAAACGACCATAGAAATCCTTGTTTGCTGACTCCAAACATACAGGATCCATCGTAAGCGTAGCCTTCGTCGCCGCTAACGGCGTTATTCATGTTATACCAATACTTTAGCCAGGGCATTTGCCCACAATGAGCTTGGGTATTCCAATCAAAACAACTCATTGCCCCTCGCTCTGCGGTTGGACCGTAATGATAAGCAAAGTAGGTTTTTAGGTGTCCATCGGTATCGGTAATTGTTGTGGTATTGGGCGACATACGCCAGGCTGGGCTTCCAGGCAGTGTCGGCCCTTGCCAAACAGATGGCACTGGTAAAATTGCCGGGGCCGTAGGGGTTGGACCAGGCAAGAATGAGCCATCGGTCAGGCTATGGCAAAGTACCCGCGATTCGACCGGTGAATCGTTGAGCGAAATACTACTAAAGGTATAGCAAACGGCATAATTCGAACCATTCTGCTTCCACATAAAAATTGCGCTAGCATATTCAACGCCCACTTCTCCGCCAGAGCCGTCATACATACGTGGCCAGTTATACTGGTATATGCCTGCGCATTTAGTCCGAGCAACTACATCAAAACAGGTCAGTACAGTTCCTAGATCACGCTGAGTGTTTGGATAGGTATCCCAGGGGAAAATCAATCCCAGCAATCTGGTATTGCCGTAACGATAGTTAACTGTCCAATACATCTTATTGCCATCCATCACTTGGCTGCCCGGTGTATCGTAGTTATTACTATGCTCGTAGGTGTACTGCGTCTGCGTTGCCGCAACGGTGCTGGCATTGTATCCGCTACATATGCCGCCGCCGTTTGCCGGATCACGAATATCAAAGCAGACCACTGTTTGGCTTCCCGAATCTGGATCATTTGCATGTCCGTAAATTTTACTGCCACTCTGCACAAAACCGTTGAGCCAACTAGGGTTTGTCCCCGTTGGCGCGGCTGCCGTGCCTAAGCTCGTAAAACCACAGTTCTGGTAACTAGCAAGGTCAAAGCAAACTACGCCATAGCTGTTACCCACCTGCCCCGGCATATAGACGCGACCGTTATGTCCATAGGTTCCATCGTCCATAACAAATTGCATATTGCTTGGAGTGCTGACATCTTTTGTTCCGGTTCCAAAGGACGTTGGGCTTGTTGCAGATGCGCCAACAGAAGAGAAGTAGGTTGGAAAGAAGCTGTTATTTGATCCATTAACGCAGCGCGCGTACGTTATGAGGTCAAAACAATCGATACTGTAACTGCCGGCTGTTGCTGCCCGCAGCTGCTTCATAACAACATATAGTTTTTTCTGAAATAAAATTGGAGCAGATGGAGATTTTCCGTCGGTAATTATCTGTTTAGCATCGAGTGGTCGTACCAGCGCAGAATCAGCGTAAGGCTTTACGCCATCTGCTGTTCCGGTGTTGATACGGATATAGGTAATACTACTCAGCGGATTACTTGCCTGATCTGTCATGTTGTATGCCGAAAAGACTCGATCGGCCTTGGCCGTTCCGTGAGGACTAGTGGAGTACTCGGCAGACCAGCCCTTGGGCAAGAATAAATCACCAACAAACACCTGATTTTCGTCGACCTCTTCGGTGATCGTGCCATCTATGGCTAGATCGTCATCCGTTATATCAACGCTTTTAGTCCACTTAAGCGTTGTGTCGGCATCGGCAGGATTAACAGTTGTTTGAGCATTTATGGTTGTTACTGCTTGCGCCGTAACATCTACGGTAGTCGCATCGTTTAGTGTTTTTGGTGCGGGTGCAGGCTTGAGCCACACCACGAGAGCCGCAATGATCAGCACCAACATTGCAATGGCCGCTACAGAAGCTTTCTTATGGAGTAGCAGGAATCGCTTTAGTTGGGCCATACGCATCGAAAGGTACTGTGCAAATGTCATAGCCCGCTTCCTGGCCCATTAACGGCATCTAGATAGTTAGGGTAGCCATCGCAATCAGCATCATCATCACCCAAGTTTCCGTTATTGTTGGCATCGATAGTTTGTTCTTTGACAATAAGTGGACAGCTAGTCCCCCTTCCGGTGTCTTCCTGGGCGTTGTCTGTTCCATCTTGATCGTAGTCATTCACTCGGCTATCGGTATACCGCGTGGGAAGGCGATACATATTCACGAATCTGCGACCTAACTCTATCTGTCCTGGTGCCGTAAGGTGAGTCCAGTCATAACCTCTAGGCAGATCTCCGGTTTCGACAATGTCTACTTTCTGTCTGGTATTTTGGTCGCTATCAGCCACGGCTTGTTGAGCGGTGCGAACCTCATCCAGTCGTCGTGACATGCTGGGGTTAATAGAAAATGTTAAAAGCGTATCAACAAATTCAATAGGATCGATCGACTTCGCCGATGGATAATCACAGTAGTTATTAAATCGTGGCCAGGAGTTATCGATACAGAAGTTCATGTTTGTCTTGCCAATTACAAAGTGCCCCGACGGATGCAGCTGCAAATCCTCTTTAGCGTTAGAAACTAAATCTGCCAGGTTTTGCTGATAGGCTGCGGCATAGGAATCTTGCAGCGTGTCAGTCTCGCCCTGCATCCAAAATATTCCGTCGACAGTATACTTCTCGCCCTGACTCTTTAGGTATGTGGTAAGTTTATTGAATTGATCCTTAAGCTGAGCGTAGCTTTTAGGTCGATCGGGGTCGTTGCTAGTCGAATTAACATTCCAGTCAAACGGAATGAGTGGAGAATTGGACTGACCTAAAGACTGGAATCCGTAGGACACCTTAAGAATTATTACCTTGCGCCGCCCCATGGCGTACAAGTTACGGGCAATACCAAATTCCGATCCGAATAGCCCACCGGTTTGGGCATTTATTGCCGTTGTCTGAGGACCATTAAGATTGTCCAGCAACCTCGTAGAACCCGGGGCGTTATTGCTTCCCCCTGAATAATCCCAGCCCATTTGGCCCGGTCCGTCATAAAAAGGGAAAAAGGCTTTAATCAGCTGATCGTTCAGGCCTTGCCCGTTAGAGCCAGCCCACCAAAATTTCGTAGCAGTGTCCGCGGGGTCATTTTGAAAAGTTATCCCCGTCCCCTCAGGAAGCTCTTCTCGGTACGAGGCAACACCAGCGGCGAGCGACTGACCTGCCAATATGAAAATTGAATAGGGCTCGTTGTTGCCGTCGGCTTTAGCGGGCGAATTGATGTATGAAACGACCAGATACAGAGGTATCAGCAGTACTAAAGCAACAACAATCTGACGCCAGTATTTATTGACGAACAGAAGGTAGTCCCGATCTTTCTTGAAAAACTGCTTCATGGATATCTTCACGCCTAACGCCTAACTCGTTCTTCATTCAAGTATAGCATTTATGCTTACTTACCTCAAGATGTAATCAGAGATACTGACTCGCGACCGAGCAAAATGCGATGTATACTGTCTATGATAATTTGCTTACCGGCTTGGAGTGTTTTGCAAAGGGCGACGAGCTGTTCGAGCTGTTTAGCATTAAAGTCACGAACCCCGTGGCTGCGAAGCCAACTAGCCATAACCTCTAGAGCAACAGCGTGAGAAAGTTGTGTAAATGCGTGACGGTCCAATGTTTGTCTGGATGGCTGCAGGTGAAGATATAGCTGCATCTCACTATCAATAGCCCGGTTGACTACCGACATATGTCCGATATGATCAAGCAATTCCTTGCGTCCGCCTTCTCCTAATTTTGGGATAATCGATCCCCTTACATAGTTTCGGAGCAACGTCATGTCACTATTAGTGCTGTCTTCGCGCCATTTCAATCCTTGCTCAGAAGCATAATGGCGGATTTGAGATTTGGGGAGATGAAGCATTGGCCTGCGCAGATGGTAGCGATCTTTTAAGGAAGTAATACCACTTCTGCCCGTGCCTCGCAGCATGTTTATGATGGCAGTCTCGACTAAATCATCCTGATGATGAGCGGTAACTAATGCTTGGGCACCTGTTGCTCGTTGCACTTGGCGCAAGAAATCATAGCGCGCTTGCCTGGCCACGGCCTCACTTGCGCCGGCGCCAAGTTTGCCTCGCTCGTAAACAAAAGGGAGTCTATATTTTTTGGCCAGTTCCTGAACTAGCTGTCTATCCAGGTCCGAGTCACTCCGAATCCCATGATCAAAATGAGCAACGGTTAATTGTAGGTTCTCGATTTTTGCCAGAGCATCCAAAAGCACTACAGAATCGACTCCACCAGAAACAGCGACAACGTATTTACCTGGTTCTAGTTCCACCCTCATGCAAGACTAGATTAGTGTTTTCCAGTAGTACCAGAAGTGCGTCAAGATAGCGAGAGCGATTAGCAGATACCACGTTACCAGGATATCGCCGTGATGCTTAATCTTCCAGTCGACAATCTTCTGAAAGCGCTTAGGTATAGTGATGAAACCTTGCCGGATGTTATAAATTGTTGTGTACAAGAACATCGGAATTGTTACCATCCACACGACGATACAGTAAGGGCAAAGCGAGCCAATTTCGTATACCGCTTCGTGGAATAACCACATGCAGAAGATTACCCCAAGTACGGTACCTGCTTGCAGACCCAGCCAGAACCATCGCTTGAACTTTGCTCCAGCCAGCATTGCCATGCCGATTGTAGTGACGACAGAAAAGCCTATCAGACCAAGTAGTGGATTAGGGAAGCCAAAAACGCCAGCTTGCTCTGATTTCATAATATTGCCGCAGCTAATAATTGGGTTGATATTGCATTCCGGTATGAATGTCGGGTCTTTAAGTAGCTGAATCTTTTCGATTGTTATGATGAACGCCATTAAAAGTCCGATCAAGCCTCCGATAGCAAGGATGTACGGAAGTGCTCTTTCAAACGTCCAGGGTTGTTTTTTTGTAGTGTTTTTCTTGTCAGATAGTTTTGTGGCCATACATATATAATACTCCTTTCCTAAAATCGTAACTAGTGAAACTACGCCCCATGGTTGGATCCGACTTCCTAACCAGCTACAATGAGTTTATGAAACCGTTCTACTTGCAAACCATTCCCAAAGATAAACGACCTCTTTTTGTGCCTGATTTTACTGCCGACTCGGTTTTGGATATTGATTTTAAAGCGCTAAAGAAGCTGGGAGTTAAGCACCTGTTGATTGATTTGGACCTAACTTTGCGCAAAAAAATGACCCGTAAACTAGAGCCTGCGACCATAAAATTCCTGATGGACATCATGAAGCACCATGGCTTTTCTTCGCTCAATATCGCAAGTAATAACATGCTTAATCTTACGGGGTATGGCGCATCACTCAAGGCCCGTGTGTTTCAGCCATTCTGGCATAGGTGGTGGATTGTGCGTAAACCTAATAAATTATTTTTCCAGAAAATTTTAACCGCCCTTCAAGCCGATCCTGCTGAATGCGTAATGATTGGCGATAAACTGCGGGGCGATGTATATGGAGGCAACACCAGCGGGCTGTTTACCGTCTTGGTAAAACCAAATGGTTTTGATTACTGGTACGACCGCATTCTATTTACTCGCCGTCGCGAACGCCGGGTGATGAAGCGCTACTTAGAGCCGGCAGAATAGTACTTTAGGTACTGCTTTTTTAAATCAAAGAATGTGTTGTTTTGTATGGACTCACGAATAAGGTCGACGACATGCACCACAAAATATTCGTTATGAATAGAAGCCAATGTTAGCCCTAGTACTTCATCGGCCTTAAGCAAGTGATGCAAATAGGCGCGCGTAAAGTTAGCGCAGGTATAGCAAGCACATTCTACATCGATAGGTGTAAAATCTTGCTTAAATTTTGCATTGGTTATATTTAATTTCCCGGTGGTTGTGTAAATACTTCCGTTGCGTGCCTGGCGCGTAAAGGCAATGCAGTCGAATGTGTCGATGCCGTACTCAACACCAAGGAATAAATCACTGACGGCACTACCAATGCCAAGTAAATGCTTTGGCTTTTCTTCGGGTAATTCCTCGTTTATCCAGCGAACAACATCGGGGATCTCGCCCGGTTCGAACACGCCGCCAATACCAAACCCATCAACGTCCAAGCTACCAAGGAACTGCGCTGATTCTCGGCGTAAATCTTCACTTCTTCCGCCCTGTACCACCGGCCATAAGGCCTGATAAGGCCGGTTTTGCTTTTGGTGGGATTCCCATTGCTTAGCATGTTCAGTAACACAGCGCTCGGCCCAAGCATGGGTGCGATCCAGGGCCACCCGGACATATGACGGATCGGCCAAAGGCGAAGTTAGTTCGTCAAAGGCCATGTGAATATCTGCCCCTATTTGCCACTGTAGTTGCATGCTGCTTTCTGGAGTCATACGTAGTTTGCTACCGTCTATGTGTGACCTAAAGCTGACGCCCTCGTCATCAACTTTAGCTAACTGACTGCCGTTATGCTTAGCCTGCTTAGCATCCCCTTTGGTGCTATGTGATGTCGCATCAATACCTTTTTTATAGGCCATACCAAGGCTAAACACCTGGAAGCCACCACTATCAGTGAAAGTCGGCCCGTTCCAGTTCATGAATCTTGCTAACCCGCCAGCCTGCTCCACGACATCGGCACCAGGACGAAGCATCAAGTGGTAAGTATTGGATAACACTGCCTGGCCATTCATCTCTTTAACCATTTCTGGCGTCAAGGTTTTGACTGTCGCCTGCGTGCCTCCAACAATAAAAGCCGGGGTCTGTATGTCGCCATGAGGAGTATGCAGCACGCCTGTTCGAGCCATCGTGCCTTCCAGTTTTTTGGTAATGGTAAAGTTGTAGTCTTTCATCTTCGGTCATCAGTATAGCAAATAAGGTATACTAGTAATTGTAGTTATGCTAAAAAATAAGAGAATACTTACATCGGCAACCGGCCTTGCCATAGCAGCAGTACTTTTGCTCTCAACCCAGCATGCCCAGGCAGTGGCTATATCGGTGACACCGGGCGCCACCGATCAAACAGTAAATGGAAACTGCTCTTTGTACGAAGCAGTCGAAGCTGCCAATAACGATACATCTGTTGATGCCTGCCCCGCCGGCTCGGGTGCCGATACTATCTCCATCCCTGATGGAGCTTACACTATTTCCGTCATCAACCTTTCGACAACTTCTACTGTAAGCCTGGTTGGACAATCACGCACTGGAACGGTACTGAATGTTGATGCAGATTATGGGATAAACAAGGGTGACGGCAATTTGAGTATCTCTCATCTAACCGTAAAAAATGGATTTGGCATATCTGGTAGTGGCGATGGCAACGTGACCATAAACGACACTATTTGGGAGAACGCCTCGACGTCGTCAACATGGAGTGGCATAAATATTACGCAGTCGGGTAGTGATGAGTTTACCTTCAACATAACCGATTCTATAGTCAGGGGAAATACTAACCAAGGCAATTCTGGCGCTGGACTTTATGCTTCTAATTTCGAGACCATTAACCTGAACAATGTTGATGTCCATGATAATATGCTTGGCACGCCGAGCAACCAAGATGGTGCGATTGAACTAAGAGGGACACAAGCCTTTCTTACCAACGTAAATTCCTACAATAATGCCAATATTAGTGGCTTGGGTGTCGCAGCACAGAACACTGAGATGAATCAAATAGATAGCTACGATAACGAAGGAAGCGGGATGAGAATCTCCCCTTTTGTAGGCACAAATCAAACCGTAGAACTTCATAATAGTTCAGTCGTCAATAATGACGGAGAGGGAGGTCTGTTCATTGTCTCGGATAGTGGCGGATATACTGTCGATGTAGATAATGTCACTGTCAGTAATAACACCACTACCTACTCAGCTTTCTTTATGTTCTCTGACGAAAACGATCCTGCGGCTGGTACTGTTCGCAATATCACCATCGCCGATAACACCAGGACTGGCGATATTGGCTTACCCGAGGCACCCGCCGCAATTGGATTTATATCTGGTGCCCAATTGGCCCCAACCGTAGAATTTAGCAATGTTCTACTTAGCAATAACTTAGACGAGACTACGCCTCGCAATTGCGTTCCTGCAAGCAGCAACTTCTTCGCGCCAATTTCCGCTGGCCATAACTTTAGCTCCGATTCCACTTGTTCAACAATCTTTGATGAAACCAGTGATCTCAACGACAAAGCGGCTGGACTATCGGCACTAGTAGAAGTAAATGATACATGGGTTAGACCGCTAACAGCTGGAGCCATCCCCGTTAACGCTGGAGCCACGGTACTTGGGATCACTACTGATCAACGCGGAGTTGCCCGGCCACAAAGCGGCGCCTATGATATTGGAGCTTATGAATTCGAAGGCACCACTGTTACCGCCGCGCCAGTTGCCTCAGCAGACAAGAAAGCTGAAACCTTAGCCGTTACCGGAGTCATAACCATCTCCTCAGCGATACTTATTTCCATAATCCTAGCTGTACTGATAGTTATATATCGGGATTACCGCAAACACAAACAACCACTGACAGCAATTGATCCGAGCGTCTCGTACACCTTTGGGCATCACTTAAAAGTAGTTACTATACCCCTACTCCGCTACCGCATTCATATCCAAGTCGTTAAACGCCCATCTTCAATCGACGGTGTTCACCGCTTCTAGGCTTCCTCTCTACGAACCCACTCCGAGTAACGGAAGATTATGATCGCCTCCACTTATGGTTAGTCCGCTAAAAATTATAAGCTGGGCCGAACCAGATCGCGAGGTAGTCCATGTATGTGTTGTAGTATTGCTGGACAATGTCGTCAGCAACTTAACGGCAACATGGAGATTCGTCATCTGCGTTGCCCAGCGGGCCTCCTTGTATCCGTTACTAAAAGAAACAGACGCCCCCATTCCGCCGTTCATTCCCCAATAGGCTAGAGCAATTGCCGGGTTACCGGTGTTAGTCACCCCCGCACCTGTAGCTAGGTTAAAATTACCCGGGACCGAATGAACAGCCTCGTCTTTAGCATCCAAAAGTGGAGTGCCCGAGAATCCACCAATCTCAAATAGTTTAATTGTCCCGCTAGCAATGGCCGAGGTGGCAATTAAAACATTTGCCTCGCCTCCACTGGCAATTTTGCTGAAGGTTACTACTGGAGCAGCACCAGCCGTAAAGCTAATGCTATCTATCAAGGTATAGCCTGCAGGTGTTGTTACTACTCCCGGATTGGTAAGAGCTGTATAGGCAACCACTAGTAAGTTACCTGCCGTCGCCGATGCACCGAATGGAAATACCGCAGTAAGAGCATTTACGTTGTTGGTGACATCAGATTGACGGACTATGTATGGTTGGGATGGTAATGGGGCGGAAAATTCAACGTTTGTATTCCCGGAAATACTTACCGAGTTCGCCCCGGTGTAATACTTAAAGGGAATGGTTGAATATATATCCTGAACTGTTTGATAATCAAGAGAGTCGATAGGCCCGACAAGCTCTAGGTATGCTGGCGATGCTGCTGTTGTGGCCGCAACGAGCACGCGCCCATCCCCAGCCTGACATAGGGGACCGGTAATATTAACGGTAAGGGCATTTAGGGAACTCTCTGTAAACGTATTGGCGCCAAATGTCTTGGCAGAAAAGTCGACATCAATTACTTTTGTGGTTAAACTAGTGTCCGAGTAAATCATAAGCCTATGCATAGAGCCAACCAGAGGGTCATTCGAATTACGCTGCCCGATATACAGAGCATCAGCTGATGTAGGTATTCCAACCGAAGACAGTGCTGAAGTTGTTCCGAGCTGCGTCCAGGTTACTCCGTCGGGCGATGTATAAAAGGTTATTTGGTTTGCGCTGTCGGACCATGAAAACCTAACCCAGCCGGTGCTGCCTGGACCAAATATACCGGTTACCGATGCACTACTGGTAACCTGTACGCTACCTATAAATGCATTCAAAAATCCAGTGGTTCCTATCCTAAAAATATATCCAGTAGTAATTGCCGTGTTATTTTTGGCAACAATACAGCCATATGCACCGCTTGCCCAAGATGGCATTGTTAACTTAGCAACTATCGAGATATCGCCTGCAACACGGAGGACGGGCGTATCATTTATATACACTCCTGCGGACGTACCAGCCTGCCCACCAGTAAACGCCTGGAAGCCGTTATTCACCCCACTAGCAATCCAATTTTTTACGGTGTTCATTTAGTTTTTGGGTTATCCCATACAAGTTGATCCTCATTACATTAATCAGTCTCACTGTGCTGATATTCCTGATCCGCAAAGGTCTTAAGCGGTACAACGAAAAGATCATCAACAACGCAATGCATCGCCGAAGGTAAGGGGTTATGAGATCATGGTCAATCAATTTGGGCAGACTATCCCTATTGATGACGACAAGTGTTATCGCTTTCTTAGGCCTCTCGCCTAGCGTCTCTGCGGCGACCCAAGTCAATAATCAATCCGTCAATGTTACCGCTACCGTGCTCGGTCCACCACCGACCATCCCAGCAATCATTTCATCTCCTGTGAACGCCACAATAACCGAATTAACCCCCCTGGTTATTAGCGGAACTTGCGGTCCAAATCTATTAGTAAAGGTTTTTAATAACGGGCAGCTCATTGGCAGTACAACATGTGCGTTGGACGGCACTTTTGTAATCAACACTACCCTGGATATAGGCATCAATGTTTTAACTGCTCTGAATTATGACTCACTCGGTCAATCCGGACCGGTTAGTCCTGCCGTAACAATAACCGTCGAAACCCCTAGCAAGTCGGATGGCGGCAGATCAGTGCCTCGGAAGCCAACCACAGGCAGACCATCGAATCCGGGCACTGACGCCCCAGAAAAACCAACTGCCCCTCCAACAGATCAACCACCAGTAAAACAAGATCTTCCTGATGTTATCCAGTCTTTTGTTACTTCTGAGCTCTTCTTATTTATCCTGCTCACAACGCTTTTTGTAGCAGCAGGGTTACGAATAAAAGCCAGAAAAAATACTAAACGCCCGTAGCACCATAGGTCATAGGAGTTACTAGTACTGGTGCGGTACGCTCAGTATCAGATGCCTGTACCGGTAACTTTACGGTCACTTCGGTACCGCTGGAGCCCTTAGCGGTAGAGCTTTTAATCTGAATTGTGCCGCCTAATTTCTCGACGATCAGCTTGTTGATGTACAAATTGAGTCCAAGTCCTTGGTAATCAAATGCTTCGGTGTCGGTAGCTCGGTAGAATGGCTCGAACAAATGGCCAAGCTTATCATCGGCAATCCCTACCCCGGTATCGTGAACCGATAGAACTAGCGACTTTCCGGCTCGCTTGGCGGCAATCAATATTTTGCCACCCTGAGCATCCTGGCCACTAAACGCTACAGCGTTTTGAGTTAACGAGTAAACTAACTGTCGCAACTCTTCGGGCTGAATGTGATGTGTTAGCGAAGCGGGTATATCAAATTGAATCTGAATCTGTTTTTCTTTTGCCTTGGTCTGCAGATCACTAATTGCCCGGGGGATCTCTTGCCCCAGGTCAATTGCCGGCGGATCATTGGAAAGTTGTGTAAGCTTAGCAACTTTATCGATGCTTCCAACAGTTGCACCAAACATACTTAATCCATTAAAGAACATCCGCGTTTCGGGAATAATGTGGAGGTCTTTGGTAATGATATTTAGGTTCTCGTAATGCTCGGTTAGCGTGGCGTCGGCCTGAACGATAAACTCCGTCCGACCTTTGACTAATCTTTCTTCTGTTGCGTAGGTTTGCTGAGCAACGGCTTGTGCGGCGCGCTGGACATCACGGTTGCGATGCATGGTAACAATAAGTGCGCTGCTAAGCACAAAGCATAGTGCCTGGAGCAAAACCTGCACCGATCCTAAGCTGTAGATGTCGGCACGGGCGAACAGGACTGTGACAATTGCAAAGATGGCTCCAACTACAGCAATTGGTATGTATACGGCTCGCTGTTTGAGTGGACTTCCCTTACTAGATTGAACCATATCAATAGCAGTGACACGAGCGTGCTCGTCGATAAATGTCGGGGAGGCGGCGGTGGCCGTTTGGCTTTCTTGGCTCAATTTTGCAACATCTGCACCATATTTCTTTAATGACGACTGTAGTCGACCTACCGCCCAATCAGGTAACTTTTGCTGCGACACCAGTAACTCCAGCGCTCCTCCCATAATTGCCACTGGCGTATTAAGATAATGCGTCGTAACCGCAAGATAGGTATCGACGGCCTGTTTCGCCCCCTGCAGTCTGGCCACTGATCGCTCCAATCGTTGACGGACATCATACTCTTTCTTGGCCCGCCAAGCGTACATCATGGCAATTACTAACAAGATAATAAGTAAAAGCCATGAAATAGCCAAAGCTATTGGCTTGGGAATACGGCTCGGCTGCTGCTGCTCTACTGCGTCGGGTAAGTTTTGCTGAGGCGCTGCAACCTGAGGAGTCAGCGGGATAGCGTTTGGCGTGGCCGGTGTAACTTGATCAGGAATTACGGGCCCTGTTAGTGTCGGAGTAGTGGTCCGCCGGGTGGTACTAGTCCTGGTTGGAGTTGTTTTTGGAGGTGTCGTAGGGGCAGTAGGATTAGTAGGCGTAACTGGTGGCGTGGTAGGTTCCGGATCGGGATCTGGGGTGGGGTCATTTGGATCACTGACAACAAGATTTACACTGCTTCCGGCAGATACAAACCCAGTATACGAGCTAAGTGACTCGTTACTAAACAGATCGGTACCGGCAAAGCCATTAAGTCCTGTCTCGATAATGTCACCGACCGTGTTGGTATCACTATTATATATTCCAAATTTATTGTCGACCAACCGGAACCCAAAGAGTTCAGGATGGCCAGGAACAGGGTATATAGCTTCAGTCACATTGGGAAGCTCGATAGAACTGAGGTTCTGACCTGTATCGGTATCAAGCCGATGAATTAAATTATCATCATTTGTAATCCAAATTAGCTTGGTGCCATCACTACTCAGATTCATTTGGCCTGTTTCGTAATAGACTTGATCCTGTATGGTCGCTGCAGTCCCCGTCCAATTCGTAGTATCGATAGTGCGCACAGCCCCCATACTAGTGGTCACACTCCTAGGTATGAAGAATATTTTATTCAAACCTACTGGCGCAACAACATCGATCGACTGATGCTGCTCATCGCCAAAACTAGCACCACCCAATAATTGACCGTCTACTGAACTAAAAATGTTATACCTATTAACATACTCATTGTAGTTGTTGGGAAAATCGCCAACTGTATAACCGTTAAATACAACTACATAGTCATTATTCGGCGCACCTATGGTCGCAACATAGCTGCCTGTATCTATTGTGCTAACTGCCAACGTTGCAGTATTCAAGACATACACTTTTTCCTCTTCCTTGCCGGCAATATAAATCTTAGAGCGATCTGGGGATTGAACAAACTGATTCGGGTCTCGGAGATTCAATTCTGAACTATTAGGCCCTATAGCATGTTGCTCATATTCAAGAGTATCTACGTTTATGGCCAAATATGTCATTGAGTCGTGTGCGTCAAAAACAAACAACGTTTTATTGTCTGCCGAAAACATTCCCTTCTGTAAAAAGTCATTCTGATAAGAGCCTGGTAGAAGCACCGACCCTTCTTCTTGTTTACTAATCAAATCATACTTAAAAATGCGGGGTGTTCCGGTAGTTGCCAGGTCAAGGTAATCCATGGTGAATGCCGTATTGCCATCGGGCGCCGTCATGAGTGGCAGTTTCCCGCCAAAATCAACATCATCATGAACCTCCACCTGGTTACGACCAATGTCAAAAAATTGGAATCCGCTGACGCCAAAATTATCACCGATATACATAATGGGAATACCATATGAATCACTCCGAGCCCTTGCTTCTATGTTGGTTTGCCCCGGTACTAAGCCAGAAATTTCAGCAGTCCAGGTATCATCCTGTCCAGTAGTTACCGCGCCTATAGATTCACCATCGACCAATATTTCCACTTCAAATCCAGCCAATGCTTGACCATGAACGGTATAGCTAGTTCCATTCACAACGGCCTGAGGCAATGGATCGGTAATACTTACACTAGCTACCGTAAACTGCGCGGTTTTAGTTGCAGTACTGCTCTGAGAATCTGTTGATATCTTGCTGCTAATATAGAGTGCCAGATCCACGTTAAATGGTACGGCCATGGCGTGCGTAGAATCATCCGCTGAATCGTAAGTGAAGTATGGATTACTCACATCACCATCTTGGCGATTGACACTGTACATCAGTATCGGGTCACCACTTATCATGCCCACGCCCATGTCCACGATTTTATTATTACTGATTTCAATAGTACTGCCATTGTTGAGATTGAGAGACCTCAGGGCGCCACCTCCACCACTAGGGCTGATATAGTTCTCTACGAAATATGCTGTATTAGGGATTCCAGGCAAAGTTAGCAATCTCCATGAGACCTGCTTATCGCCAGTGCCTAACGAAACCGGGTCGAGAAATTGGTCACTACCTAAATCAACCACCGTAATTTCGGTCGCATCATTATAATTAGCTTGCCTGAGTATGTATGCACGCGTACCGGAGCTATTTACGGCCAAGTCGTAAGTATGACTAAAACCTACATTCGACGCATCTTCTAAATCCTTAGATACAACAACTTGCTTATTAACCAGGTCAATGCCCCACAGCGTAAAGTAATCATTCTGACTAGAGCCAACAAACCACATAGTACTGTCGTCGTCCTTAATGATTACAGTACTTGCGTCAAAAAATTTCCCAACATAGTCGATATCATCGACCACTTGCATCGTATCCAGATTTATTTTTAATATGTGGTCACTCGTCAATGTATACACGATATCCGGATCACTCGTTGGTATAACTTGCCTACTTGCTGCATCATCGAGGCCAATGCCAATGTATGCCGACAAGTCAATCTCGTCAGAAGAACCATCTGCCATACTAACTTTGTAGATGGTTGCAGAATTACGGATTAAGTACGACTGGTTATCAGTTGAATATCGCCCCATTGTTTCGATCCTACGAAAGTCCAACGGCTGGTTAGCGGCTATCGATGCAGGAGAACCAACAATTGTGTCGCTATCGACATCGATGACTACGACGACTGTACTTATGACTACTCCATTATCGTATGTCTGACCGACGACAGTAACTTGTTGTCCACTGCTATTCGCTTGAATAGCAAAAGGACGAAACGATAACGGCAGGCTCTTAATAACGGTGCCGTTGGCATTATCGACTATCGTAATATAGCCTGAACTGTATCGCGAGATTTGATTATTGTTAATGCCAGATATGGCATACGTTTTTTGAGCTAGGGGTTGTGTTGCGATACTAAGCGAATTATTGCCCACACTGTTGCCTGGATCGATGAGCTGTGCCGGCAGTGGAATATTGCCCGTGACACGACGCTCCATAGCGTTATATACGCTCAACCCGGCACCATCGCCGATATAGATATATTTTCCAGATTCGAAGGTTTCTACCTTAACCTCATGATTCCCAAGCGATAATCCGGCACTTGGCTGATACGCCCATTGTCCTAGAGCATTAACATTTGTCGTTCCAACAACTTGGTTATCTATAGACACCGATAGAACACTGTTAGGCGCAGCCGTACCCCTCAAGGTGGGTCGTGGCGTGAACGCTACAAAGCCGTTGGCGCCGCTACCGGCAATGGTAATGTCAAAGTTTTTGGCCTCGGCAAATCGTTGGATCCCAATAATAAAGGTCAGTCCGATTACCGCGAAACTGGCAATACCAAGAGTCAAGGCATAGGTAATGACTTTCCATTTTCTTCGAATAATTGGCAGGAGTACCTTGCGGACATGATGCACCACTCCGTATCGAGCATCAGTCACTGCCACTTTCAGTGGTTTACGATGTTGCCGATAGTCCATAAATACGTATAAAGCCAACGCAATAACCAGCAATACACCAGCGATATATAACAAATTAGAAAATATCACGAACAGTACGCTGCTGTTTCCTTGAGCGGAGCTGTCAGTTACCGCTCTGAATACGTATCTACCGATGGGACTTACGTTAATCAGCATAGCTAGTCCCGCTACAACTGTAATAACAATAGCCGGCGCCGTTACATAGCGTGTTTTATGCAGAAATCGCAATAATCGACTATTTTTAAAAGTCGAGTAGCCCCTCCGAAATGTGCCTACAGACAGCCTCATTTTTTTACGCTCATGCTTACCTTAATTCTACCATGTTTACATCTGTTAGACCCAACTACGTTCAAACAGATATCAATAGCAATTTTCTTATGCGCCGGCTGGTGATAAAATGAGCCCATGAATATGGTGGAACTCTTCGAAGACCTAAAACAGTTTATCTCTGCCGAGATATCGCAAAAGACTGCTCATTTGGCCACCAAAGACGACCTTGCTCAGGTCGAGAACAGACTTGATACCAAAATAGATGGTGTTCGTACGGAGCTGAGGACTAAATTCGAAGAATTGCACAGCGCAATCGAGAACACCGCTATTGCCTACACTTCTGAAGTAGACGTTCAGGTACGAGATCATGAACATAGAATAAAAAAGCTCGAACAAAAGACGGCTTAGATAATCAACATGCTGTCGCCGTAGCTGAGAAGCATGTAACCATTGGTGACTGCATGTTCGTAGGCTGGCTTTAAGTAGTCCCAGCTGGCAAAAGCGGCGGTCATCATCAGCACAGTAGAATGAGGTGCATGGAAGTTAGTAAGTAGCCCATCGATTATCTTAAAATCATAACCTGGGTAAATAAAGATGTCGGCTTCCCCACGTATCTGATTTTCGCCAGCCAGAATCTTTTCAGCAGAAAATTCCAAAGTACGAGTAACGGTTGTGCCGACAGCAATCACCCGTCTACCCTGCTCTTTGGCTTGCTTTATTGCCGAGGCTGTTTGGTCGGGAATCTCAAAATACTCCTGATGCATCTTGTGTTTAGTAAGATCATCAACACGAATTGGCATAAAGGTCCCCAGGCCAACATGTAGTGTGAGTTCGGCAACCGTAACACCTTTAGAACGGATCTTTTCCAATAACTGATTAGTAAGATTCAAACTGGCCGTAGGTGCTGCCACCGAACCTTTTTCGCGGGCGAACTCTGTTTGGTATCGTTCACGGTCGCCCTGCTCTTCGCGGCGGTGCATGTACGGCGGCAGTGGCACTTCCCCCTTCTGCTCGGCCAATGCCCATAGATCCGTATCGCTCGATATCTGAGCGGTCCCATTCTGGTATACCTCATCTATCTTTATCGCGATATCATCAACGTGCAAAACTTGTCCAGCATGGAGCTTACGTCGGTACATAACCAGCGAACTATGATGGTCGCTTTCCTGGCCATGTTTTTCTAGTAGTAGCAGCTCGCGCTCTGCTCCATCTTCTGTTTTAGCCAGCAACCGAGCTGGAATCACCCTGGTGTTGTTAATGACCAGCACGTCACCAGTCTGCAGTTGGTCAGCTAAATCTCGGTACATACCGTCCTGAACCTGGCTACTTTTACGATCCAAATGTAGGAGTTTTGTATCTCCCCGAGTAACTGGTGGATGGATGGCGATAACGCTATCTGGTAGGTTGTAATCGTAGTCTGCTAATTGCATAGCTACTTAGTATACTGCATCTCTAGCCTAACAGGGATAAATATGCTAAAATCGGTTAGTTCACACGCCGTGTCGGTGTAGCTCAGTTGGTTAGAGCACAGGACTCATAAGCCTGGGGTCAGTGGTTCAAATCCACTCACCGACACCATTTTTTTATTTGAATTGTATTTATGTTGACCGGTCACTACACTCCAGAAGTCTTTCCAGACAGAGGCTCAATATGCTTATTACTCGACCCCGCTGGTCACGAGCGTTTTAATGGCGCCGTTACTGCTACATACGGAAAAAATGTTGGTCACCTTATCAGCAGCGACCCCTTAGAAGCATTTCGAGTGATTAAAACCAAATCAATCGAGACATATTTAGCTAAAGTGATGCGCACTCAAACTGCCCGCGCCTTTAATGCAATGAACGGCTTTAATACAGACTCCTGGCCGGGACATTTTGCCGTAGCACCTTACATAGACGAAATATGGGCGGCAGAAGCAAGCCAAGAAACTCGCGACTACAGTAACGAAAACTACATGCCTGAACCCCTGGCCACCTGCGTAAGTGTAGAGTACGGAGTATTCGCCACCAAAAGGGAGCTACGTCGTTTACCAATTGCTCAGCCTACTCTCCTGGGTCCTGCAGCTCTAAGTTCCCTCTGGCGCTTTACAGTGGCCGCCGAAGTTGCCCCACACGACATCCCATAGCTCACTAGCGTGATACTATTTATGTATGCTGACAAATAAAAAACTAGTGGCCGTGATCGCTGCTTCAATAGTATTCATCAGCGTAGGACTTCTTGTTATGTACACCCTCCTCAACAAGTCCATTAGTAGTCAGCCGACTGGCGCAGGCGCCGATGTGGTGATGGTGGTTGAGTATTCGGGCGGGCTGTGTGCCGACGGTAATATCTGTAGCAACACGTCTAATCTTTACTCGGATGGCGCTTTTGATAACCATACACCGCTCTCCGCTACGGAAGTAACCGAACTTAAGAAGTTGATTGAGCAAACTGACTTTCAGGCCTATCTTCCCAATCCCTCCGCACAGTGCAGTTCAGCTTCCGATGGTCAAGACTTGTCGTTAGGATTTCCATCTAAGTATGGAGATGAACGATTTACCCCTTGCAAGCTAACCGTTCCTACCGATAACACCGCTATCTTCAAGATTACCGACCTCATCTATCGGCATCAGAAAAATTAACATCAAAATAAAAACTCCCTGAGTTTCCTCAAGGAGTTTTTATTATTGTTTATCCTTATTAGCTAAGAATATCGTCGAATTCTACAATATTTGTATCATTCGTTGGTAACAGTTCGTAAGCTAGTAAATTGCTTAACTTCATGCTATTTATTGCCCTCTTTTTTATGTTTATATTTTTGTTTTTCAGATCTTTTACAATCATTCAAACTAACTATCATTATACATGAGTTTGTGTATTTGTCAAGTATCTTATAAATAGACTTTGATATTACTCCGTTTCGTGGTTTAATGACGGTGCAGGTTCTTATCGGTCAATGCGCGCAGGCTTAGCAATAAGCAGCAAAAGTTCGAAGTAGATGTTTCTTGGTAAAAACCACTAGTAACAGATCGAAATCGATGGCAGAGAAACGTATAAGGTTTGGTCGACCTAGCGGTTAAAAACAAGGAAATAACTATTACATGTACAAACTATTTGTAGGTGGCTTGCCTTTCGCAACCACTGATGAAGAAATGGCTCAGATCTTTGGCGAACACGGAACAGTTGCATCAGCTGTTGTGGTCAAAGACCGTGAGACCGGCCGTAGCAAGGGCTTTGGATTTGTAGAGTTCGAAAACGACGAAGAAGGTAAAGCAGCTGAAAAGGCTCTTCACAACTCTGAAATCGGTGGACGAGCTATTACAGTCAACGAAGCTCGACCAAAGGAAGATCGACCTCGTCGTGATTTCGGCGGTGGCAACGGTGGCGGCAATGGTGGTGGCAACGGCGGATCATTCCGTCAGCGCAGCTGGTAAGCAATTACCAGTCCACTAAAAAGACCCTGGGAAACCAGGGTCTTTTTTAATCTCGCAAATATAGTCTTACACTCTGCGGCCGTTGAATGCTTTATAAACTGCAATCAGCACCATTGCTCCCAAGATTGCGACAACTAGACTCATCAAATTAAAGCCAGTGACGCCATTGCCCCCAAGTTGACGAGCAATGAATCCACCAATCATGGCACCAATAATACCTACAATTATATTAGCGAAGGCGCCTTGCTCTTCGTTAGTGTTCATAACCATGGATGCTATCCATCCCGCTAATGCACCAAAAATAATCCACATAATAATATTCATCTTCACTCCTTTAATTTGTTTTGCTTGTTATTTAAAGCGCTGCATAACGCATCGATGACAAACGTGTTCGCGTGCTACGTCCGCCGGACACCAGGTCTTCACTATCCCGACTAACTTGGATCAGTGATGCACCCCTACTCTGTCTTACAAAGTCATCGGTAAGATCGGTAATTGAACGATGGAGATCAGGATACTGCTGCTCTTTACGAGCCAAAAAGTTGTGAATCTTCTTGTCTAGTACTGCTTGTCTCATATCTTCCCCCTCTTGTTGTGTTACTTTTCATGCTTCACATAGCTATACTACGTCCTTGCATCAATTCAATCTGTAAGGATCTTTATCCGTCTTTTGTAATATTTCTAACTAAGTCCTCTTAAACTGGCCGATATACTGAGGTCATAAAGAAAGCTATGAAAGACAATTCAAATAATTCGGGAATGTCATCCCCTTCTATCAAATCCTATGTGGTGGCCGCCGTACTGGTGCTTTGTTCGTCGGTAACCGTCACCTTCTGGGTCTGGATTTCAGCTCGCCAGAATCTTAGCCAAGATATCAAAACCACTCTTTCGGCGGGAGTAAAAGGAACTCGCGACATCGTAACCACCAAAGTTAGTGTTTACAGCGAAGCCTTAAATGGAGCAGCTGGCTTGTTCCAAGCAATGGATGGTAATGTCACAAAAGAATCATGGCGCCGCTACATTACGAACCTCGATGCCCAAAACCGCTATCCTGGCATTCAGGCTATTGTCTACACCGAAGCCGTGCCTGCTG
>JACCDG010106613.1_pt1 | contig 24864 bp, 17 predicted proteins | sample 7442471 | NCBI WGS metagenome assembly JACCDG01 (sample SAMN15323444, study PRJNA562643) | freshwater metagenome | isolation source: river surface water | place: USA:Blue River Watershed | collected 2017-08-17 | reverse complement strand
TGACCTGGTCCTTGTCGACCGGGGTGTACTGCTGGCCTGCGGGGTTGTAGATGCCGATCTGGCGGAACAGGCCTTCCATGCCGAAGGTGCGGGCCTCGTCCACCAGGATGGGCACCACGCGCGGGCCAATCGCCTGGTCACGCAGCAGCTGCGTCAGGAAACGCACATAGGCTTGCGTGGTGGAGATTTCGCGGCCCTCGGGTGTGGGGTCGAGCACGGCCTTGAAGGTCTCCAGCGAAGGCACGGTGAAACTCTCGTCGGCCTTGACGCGGCGGTGCGGCAGGTAACCGCCCAGGGCCTTGCGGCGCTCGTGCAGATAGCGCATCTCGGGCGTGTCGTCGGCCGGCTTGTAGAACGGGATCTTGGCCAGTTCGCTGTCCGGGATCGGGATGTTGAAACGGTCGCGCATGTACTTGATGTCGTCGTCCGTGAGCTTCTTGGTCTGGTGAACGGTGTTCTTGCCTTCGCCGGCCTTGCCCATGCCGAAGCCCTTGACGGTCTTCATCAGCAGCACGGTGGGCTGGCCCTTGTGGTTCACGGCCGCGTGGTAGGCGGCGTAGACCTTTTGCGGGTCGTGGCCACCGCGGCGCAGGTTCCAGATGTCGTCGTCGCTCATGTGGGCGACCATCTCCAGCACCTTGGGGTCGCGGCCGAAGAAATGCTTGCGCACATAGGCGCCGTCGTTCGCCTTGAAGGCCTGGTAGTCGCCGTCCAGCGTCTCCATCATGATCTTGCGCAGGGCGCCGTCCTTGTCGCGGGCCAGCAGCGGGTCCCAGTTGGAGCCCCACAGGCATTTGATGACGTTCCAGCCGGCACCACGGAACTCGCCTTCGAGTTCCTGGATGATCTTGCCGTTGCCGCGCACCGGGCCGTCCAGACGCTGCAGGTTGCAGTTGATGACGAAGATCAGGTTGTCCAGGCCTTCACGGGCGGCCAGGCCGATGGCGCCGAGCGATTCGACTTCGTCCATCTCGCCATCGCCGCAAAACACCCAGACCTTGCGGTTTTCGGTGTTGGCGATGCCGCGGGCGTGCAGGTATTTGAGGAAGCGCGCCTGGTAGATCGCCATCAGCGGGCCCAGGCCCATGGAGACGGTGGGGAACTGCCAGAACTCGGGCATCAGCTTGGGGTGCGGGTAGCTGGAGAGCCCCTTGCCGTCCACTTCCTGGCGGAAATTCAGCAGCTGCTCTTCGGTCAGGCGGCCTTCGAGGTAGGCGCGGGCGTAGACACCGGGGGCCACATGGCCCTGGATGTAGATGCAGTCGCCGCCGTGGTTTTCGCTCTCGGCGTGCCAGAAATGGTTGAAGCCGGCACCGAACATGTGAGCCAGCGAGGCGAACGAGCCGATGTGGCCACCCAGGTCACCACCGTCTTCGGGGTTGTGACGGTTGGCCTTGACCACCATGGCCATGGCGTTCCAGCGCATGTAGGCGCGCAGGCGCTCCTCAATCTCGATGTTGCCGGGGCAGCTGGCTTCCTGGTTGGGCTCGATGGTGTTGACATAGCCCGTGTTCGCAGAAAAGGGCATGTCGATGCTGTTTTCGCGGGCGTGCTCGAGCAGTTGCTCCAGCAGGAAGTGGGCACGTTCGCCACCTTCCTTTTCAATCACGGCGGACAGCGCGTCCATCCATTCACGGGTTTCCTGAGAGTCCAGATCCTTTGCGCTCTGGTTCGGATTAACGGCTGTCATGCACGGTCTCCTGAAGGTGTTATTGACTTGATCAGCAAACGGAGTGTCGCACAGTTTTCCCGCATTTTCAAATTGTGCTTATCTATTTCATATTGCGATATTTGAATGCCTGTTACGCGGGAGCAACTACCCTAAACTCGCCCTCAGATGAAAACCATCCGTGAAATCCAGTCCCCGTCAGTGCCCAATCCTGTCAAACACTGGAGGCAGTGGTGGCAACGGCAATCCCCGGTCCGCCAAGACCGTTTTGCCAACCTGGCCCCCGTCGCAGCCGTTGTGTTGTTCATGGCTGCGATTGCAAGTGCCTTCTGGTATTTGCGGGGTGAAGAAATCGAGCGCGAGCAGGAAGCCGTGCGACGCGACGTCGAGTATGCGCAGCAGCGCATGCGGATGCGCCTGCTTGAGCGTCAGGAGCAGGTCATGCGCATGGCGCGTGACATCTCCAACCGTGAAATTCGCAAAGACCAGTTTGTGGTGCGTGCCGAGGCCTTGGTTCAGCAATACCCCGAGTACCAGTCCCTGTCTTGGGTCGATGAGCGGCGCCAGGTGATTTCAACCCACACAGTGTCCAATCTGTTGCAAAACGTGCCACTGCGCATGGGCGAAGCCCTGCCTCTGGGCGACACCGAAACACACTACAGCCTGTCGCGTGACCTGATGCAGCCGATCTACGGTGTCATCGCCAATGAGCAGGGCAAGGACGCGCCCCTGCCCATGCTGCAACTGCACACGCCTTTGACAAATGACAGAGGCCAGTTCAGTGGTGTGCTGATGGCGGAATACCCTCTGGAGAGTCTGCTGCGCTACGGCATTCCCACCGAGATCCTTGCCAAATATGCGGTGTCGCTGGTCAGCGCCGAGGGAGACACCCTGGCCGGTCAAACCATCCCCGCACGCAGGCACCTGTGGCCAGCATTTCCATGGCCGTCTCCTGCGGCCAACGAATTCCGAGTTCCCGTCTCCCCTGTGGGCAACGGACTGTTGCTGCGCGCGCAAGCCTGGCGCACCTCCACCGGCCTGGTAGGCAATGCACAGTTCTGGATGGCGGTCGCCTTGAGTGTGATGACCGCCTGGATGCTGATCGCCAACTGGCGCCACAGCCGCAGGCGACAACAAGCACAAAAAGCCCTGATCGCCGAAACCAACTTCCGCCGTGCCATGGAAAACTCCATGCTCACCGGCATGCGTGCACTGGATTTGCAAGGTCGCATCACCTATGTGAACGCAGCCTTTTGCGAAATGACCGGCTGGAGCGAGCGTGAGCTGGTCGGCGCGACTGCCCCGTTTCCGTACTGGCCTGAGCAGGACCATGAGCAGCTCAGGCGCCGCCTGGAAGACGAACTCAAGGGCTTGCAAAGTCCTGGCGGCTTTCAGGTGCGCGTCAAACGCCGAGATGGCGCCCTGTTCGACGCCCGCATGTACGTCTCGCCATTGATCGATGCCACAGGCAAACACACTGGCTGGATGACGTCGATGACGGACATCACCGAACCCAACCGGATCCGCGAGCAGCTGGCCAGTTCACACGAGCGCTTCACCATCGTGCTCGAAGCCCTGGATGCCTCGGTGTCTGTCGCACCGCTGGGCAGCAAGGAGCTGCTGTTCGCCAACAAACTCTACCGGCAATGGTTTGGACAAGACACCGGTGGGCACCTGCAATTGGTGGAACAAGCCGGCGCCTACTCCGCCGCGGATGAAGTCACGGAAGATGTCGACGCACTGGCGGGCCTGCCCACCGAGCCCCTGACGGTGGCCCTGACGGAAAACGCCGAGGTGTTTGTACCGGCCCTGGACAAATGGCTGGAGGTGCGTTCGCGCTACATCAATTGGGCAGACGGTCGCCTGGCCCAGATGGTGATTGCCACGGACATCACCCCCCGCCGCAAAGCCGAGGAACTGGCCGAGCAACAAGCCGAGCGCGCCCAAACGGCCAGCCGCCTGATCACCATGGGCGAAATGGCCTCCAGCGTGGCGCACGAACTCAATCAGCCTCTGACAGCCATCAGCAACTACTGCAACGGCATGATCTCGCGCATCAAGAACCAGCAGATCAAAGAAGAAGACCTGCTGTGGGCGCTGGACAAAACCGCCCACCAGGCGCAACGGGCTGGACAGGTGATCCAGCGGATTCGCAGCTTCGTCAAGCGCAGCGAACCCAACCGCACGCGCTCGGAGGTGCAGTCCATCGTGCACGAATCGGTTGAACTGGCCGAGATCGAACTGCGCCGTCGGCACGTGCGCCTGTCGCATTACGTGGCAGCCCGATTGCCTCAGCTGGTGGTCGACCCCATCCTCATCGAACAGGTGCTCATCAACCTGATGAAGAACGCGGCCGAATCGATCGACAACGCCAACCGCCCGGCCGATCGCCGTCATGTGGAACTGCGGGTGGTGCCACGTAAAGTCGATGACCAGGACGTGGTGGAGTTTTCCGTCACCGACACAGGCAAGGGTCTGCCTCCCGAAACCATGAACCGCCTCTACGAAGCCTTTTTCTCCACCAAGGCAGAAGGCATGGGCATTGGCCTGAACCTTTGCCGCAGCATCATCGAGTCCCACGCCGGCCGGATCGAAGCGCAGAACCTCTACAATGCGGATGAAATCATCGGTTGCCGGTTCTCGTTCTGGATCCCTGTTCAGAACACAGCCCTCCCAGAAAAAACCTCCGAGGTCAGTCCATGAGTTTGATTCCCAAAAAAGGCACCGTTTACGTTGTTGATGACGACGAGGCCGTGCGCGACTCCCTGCAGTGGCTGCTCGAAGGCAAGGACTACCGGGTGCGTTGCTTTGATTCCGCCGAATCATTTCTTGCCCGTTTCGACCCGCGTGAAGTCGCCTGCCTGATCGTGGACGTGCGCATGGGCGGCATGACTGGCCTGGAACTGCAGGACCGCCTGATCGAACGCAAGTCGCCTCTGCCCATTGTTTTCATCACCGGCCACGGCGACGTGCCCATGGCGGTGAACACCATGAAAAAAGGCGCGATGGACTTCATCCAGAAGCCCTTCAAGGAAGAAGAACTGCTCGGTCTGGTCGAGCGCATGCTGGACCAGGCGCGCGACGCCTTTGCCGAATACCAGCAGGCCGCCAGCCGCGATGCCCTGCTCTCCAAGCTGACAGGCCGCGAATCGCAGGTGCTCGAACGCATCGTCGCGGGTCGCCTCAACAAGCAGATCGCCGACGACTTGGGCATCAGCATCAAGACGGTGGAGGCGCACCGTGCCAACATCATGGAAAAGCTCAACGCCAACACTGTGGCCGACCTGCTCAAGATCGCGCTCGGCAAGGACGCCGTGAAAGCCTGATCCACCCCACACCCCGAAAACGCCCGCGACTGTCGGGCGTTTTGCATTTATTACCCACCTTGACTTTAGAGAACACCATGACCGCCCAACTGATCGACGGTAACCAACTCTCCAAACAACTGCGCACCGAAGTCGCCACCCGCGCCCAGGCCCTCAAGGCCAGGGGCATCACCCCGGGTCTGGCCGTGGTGCTGGTCGGCGACAACCCCGCCAGTCAGGTCTATGTGCGCAACAAGGTCAAGGCCTGCGAAGACAGCGGCCTGCACTCGGTGCTCGAAAAATACGACGCCGACATGAGCGAAGCCGCCCTGCTGGCGCGCGTCGAAGCCCTCAACAACGACCCGACCATCCACGGCATCCTGGTGCAACTGCCGCTGCCTGAACACATCGATGCCCAGAAGGTGATCGAGGCCATCAGCCCGGCCAAGGACGTGGACGGTTTCCACATCGCCAGCGCAGGCGCCCTGATGACCGGCATGCCCGGCTTCTGGCCCTGCACCCCCTATGGCTGCATGAAGATGCTCGAAAGCATCGGCTACGACCTCAAGGGCAAGCACGCCGTGGTGATCGGCCGCAGCAACATCGTGGGCAAACCCATGGCCCTGATGCTGCTGCAAAAGGACGCCACCGTCACCATCTGCCACTCGCGCACAAAAGACCTGAAGGCCCAGACCCTGCAGGCCGATGTGATCGTGGCCGCCGTGGGCAAACGCAACGTGCTGACCCCCGACATGGTCAAGCCGGGCGCCGTGGTGCTGGACGTGGGCATGAACCGCAACGACGAGGGCAAGCTGTGCGGCGATGTGGACTTTGCTGGCGTCAAGGAAGTTGCGGGCTACATCACCCCGGTACCCGGTGGCGTCGGCCCAATGACCATCACCATGCTGCTGGTCAACACCCTTGAAGCCGCAGAACGCGTCGCCAGATAAGGCATGGATGCCCGGTCAAGCCGGGAATGACACATGACCTCACCGGGAATCAGAAAGTGTCATCCTCGGGCTTGACCCGAGGATCCACCCCGCAGCCACCAGAAACCACCATGACCGCAAGCAACCCTCTTCTCGACACCGCCGGCCTGCCGCTGTTTGACCGCATCGCCCCCGAACATGTGGCCCCTGTCATGGACGTGCTGCTGGCCGAGGCCGATGCGGCCTTGACCCGCGTCACCGCCGCAGACTTCCCGGCCGACTGGAGGGCAATTGCCAAAGTGCTGGACGTGGCCACCGAGCGCCTGGGGCGGTCCTGGGGCGCCGTGAGCCACCTCAACAGCGTGGCCGACACGCCCGAACTGCGCGCCGCCTACAACGCCGCCCTGCCCCGCGTCACCGAGTTCTGGACGCGCCTGGGCAGCAACGAGCAGCTGTACGCCAAATACAAGGCCATCGACCCGGCCAGCCTGAACGCCGAGCAGCGCCAGGCCCACAGCAATGCCCTGCGCAACTTCGTGCTCGGCGGCGCGGAGCTGCAGGGTGCGGCAAAGGAGCGCTACGCCGCGATTCAGGAACGTCAGGCCGAGGTCTCGCAGAAGTTCAGCGAAAACACCCTGGACGCCACCGACAGCTTTGCCCTGTACGTGGCCCCCGCCGAGCTGGCCGGTGTGCCGCAGGATGTGGTCGATGCCGCCTGCGCTGCCGCCGACAAGGACGGAAAAGCCGGGCAAGCCAAGCTCACGCTCAAAATGCCCAGCTACCTGCCGGTGATGCAGTTCGCCGACAGCAGCGCCTTGCGCGAGCGGCTCTACAAGGCCTACACCACACGCGCCTCCGACCAGGCCGAGGGTGAGGCCCAAAAATACGACAACACCGCCTTGATGAGCGAAATCCTGGCCCTGCGCCATGAAGAAGCGAAGCTGCTGGGCTACGACAACTTCGCCCAAGTCTCGGTGGTGCCCAAGATGGCCGAGTCGCCCGAAAAGGTCATCGCCTTCCTGCGCGACCTGGCCGCCAAAGCCAAGCCCTTCGCCGAAAAAGACCTGGCCGATCTGCGCGAATTCGCACGCAAGGAACTGGGTCTGAGCGGCCCACTCAACGCCTGGGACATCCCCTACCTGAGCGAAAAGCTCAAGGAAGCGCGCTACAGCTTCAGCGAGCAGGAGGTCAAACAGTACTTCACCGCGCCCAAAGTGCTGGCCGGTCTGTTCAAAATCATCGAAACCCTGTTCGAGGTCAGCATCCGCCAGGACGAGGCGCCCGTCTGGCACCCTGCCGTGGAGTTCTACCGCATCGAACGCAACGGCCAACTGGTGGGCCAGTTTTATCTGGACCCGCCGGCCCGCGCTGGCAAGCGCGGTGGCGCCTGGATGGACGATGTGGTCGGTCGCTGGCTGCGCCCGGACACGGGCCAGCTGCAAACCCCGGTCGCGCACCTGGTGTGCAACTTCGCCGAAGGTGTGAACGGCAAGCCGCCGCTGCTCACCCACGACGACGTGATCACCCTCTTCCACGAGTTCGGCCATGGCCTGCACCACATGCTCACTCAGGTGAATGAGCGCGACGTGTCGGGCATCAGCGGTGTCGAATGGGACGCGGTGGAGCTGCCCAGCCAGTTCATGGAAAACTTCTGTTGGGAATGGTCGGTGCTGCAGCACATGACCCAGCACGTGGACAGCGGCGAACCGCTGCCCCGTGCGTTGTTCGACAAGATGCTGGCCGCCAAGAATTTCCAGAGCGGCCTGCAGACGCTGCGCCAGATCGAGTTTGCGCTCTTTGACATGCGCCTGCATGCCGAGCACGACCCGACGCTGGACTTCATGCCCCTGCTGCACGAAGTGCGTGCCGAAGTCGCCGTGCTGCAACCGCCGAGCTTCAACCGCATGGCCCACACCTTCAGCCACATCTTCTCGGGTGGCTATGCCGCAGGCTATTACAGCTACAAGTGGGCCGAAGTGCTGTCGGCCGATGCCTACGCGGCTTTTGAGGAAACGGCCGATGCGCACGGCCAGCCCAGCATCGAAACCGGTCGCCGCTACCGCCAGGCCATTCTGGAAGCCGGTGGCAGTCGCCCCGCACTGGAATCGTTCAAGGCCTTCCGAGGCCGCGAACCCAACCTGGACGCGCTGCTCAGACACCAGGGCATGGCCTGAACAGGCTCACTTGCTGCCGCTGTCATTCCCCGGCTCGACCGGGGAGTCCGTGCTCCCCTTGCCCAGCCCGATGTCCTGTTTGTCCTGGGTGGCCTGAAGCTTTTCACGCAGGTTCTGCAATTCGAGCCTGAAATTTTCTGCGTCACCGTAGTCCACAAAATGCGCGTAGCGGTCGTGCGCATGCAAAAGCCGCCGTGCGTGCTTGATCGGGCACCAGTACTGTTCGGTGCGGCTGGCGATCTCGGTGAAATAAGCCGCCAGACCGTTGCCGTATGAACAATAAGCGCAGTTGAGTTTTTCAAGCGCATTGAGGTACGCCAGGTGCGCGCGGTCATAGACCCAGCATTCGCTGCGCCGCACCTTCTGAATGCGAAACAACGGAAAACACAGCCACTGGTAGACCGTGAGAGCCAGGTCGAGCAACAGCATCGGCACAATCAGCCCGTAAATGAACGGTATGCACGCAAGGTGCCGCAACTCGGCCTCAGCCACATAGCGCCAAAAGCCGGTCTTGAAGCGCCGCTGCTGCGCCAGTACCGCTTGTTCAAAGTGCACGCGGCGATTTTCAAAATCAGCCTGCAAGGCATGACGCCGCCGCTGGAGCTCAGCCTCCAGATCTTCCTCAAGTTGCTGGATGCGGGCCAGGATTTCGGCGACATTTTTGTTCATACCATCCTCGAAGCACCGCTGAAATGCGATGGATACGAGCACAGTAAATCACAGCCGCACGCCTCGGGCAAATGAGGACTCTGTTGCCCGCGGGGCTCATGAAGGCCGCACAAAGCAAAAAGCCCGACACGGAACACTCCGTGTCGGGCTTGTATTTGGTAGGCGCGATTGGACTCGAACCAACGACCCCCACCATGTCAAGGTGGTGCTCTAACCAGCTGAGCTACGCGCCTGCAAGCCTTGCATTGTAGCAGGATTTTCAACGCCTTCTGGCATTGCGCACGCCTTTTACAGCCTTGAGGCTGCTCAGCACCCTGGGCAACAAGCCCGCGTCGGGCGTTTCCACCGTGAAGGTCATGTAGGCCATGCCCTTGATCGACTGCGTCTGGACACCCGTGACGTTGATCTTCTCCTTGGAAAAAACCTCGGATATATCGCGCAGCAAACCCTGACGGTCCATGGCTTCCACGGCGATGTCCACCGGGTACACGGCCGCATCGGGCCCGGCCTTGCGCTCACCCCAGCGCACCTCGATAACCCGCTCGGCCGCGCGTGTGGCCAATTCGCGGAAGTTGCTGCAGTCCTGACGGTGGATGCTGACGCCTTTGCCGCGCGTGACAAAGCCTGCAATCGGATCGGGCGGGGCTGGCTTGCAGCAGCGCGAAAGCTGCGTGAGCAGCGAGTCCACGCCCACCACCAGCACGCCAGAGGCAGATTTCTGGCGACTGCCTCGCGTAGAGCGGCGCAGCACCATTTCGTCGGCTGTCGGTGCAGGCTCGGGCGGGTTCAGCAGCACTTCGATGTTGCGCAGGGAATATTCATCCTTGCCCACCACCTCGAACAAGCCATCGGCCGACTTGAAGCCCAGCTGTGCAGCCAGATCTTCGAGCTTGATGGCCGTCCGACCTTCACGCTGCAGCAGCTTTTCAACCGCTTCACGCCCGCGGGCAATGTGTTCCGCGCTGATCTGTGCGTTGAACCACGAACGCACCTTGTTGCGCGCCCGGTTGCTGGCCAGAAAACCCAGCTCCGGATTGAGCCAGTCGCGCGAGGGGGCGCCTTCCTTGATGGCCGTGATTTCCACGGTCTGTCCATTGGCCAGCGGTGTATTGAGTGGCACCATGACGCCATCGACCTTGGCACCGCGGCAGCGGTGCCCCAGGCTGGTGTGGATCGTGTAGGCAAAGTCCAGCGGCGTGGCTCCCTGCGGCAACTCCACGATGGCCGCATCGGGCGTGAGCACATAAATGCGATCGTCAAACAAGCCCTTGTCGGCCACCGTGCCCGACAGATCACGCTCCCAGGCGAGCAGCTGGCGCAACACCGCGATCTTGGCGTCGTAGGCGCTGCTCGCGCTCACGCCGGCATAGCCTTTGGTGCCCGCCTCCTTGTAAGCCCAATGGGCGGCCACACCATGCTCGGCATGGTCGTGCATGGCCTGGGTGCGGATCTGGATCTCGATGGGCCGGCCATCGGTGTCGCGCACCACGGTGTGCAATGACTGGTAGCCGTTGGCCTTGGGTCGGGCGATGTAGTCGTCAAACTCTTCGGGAATGGGCGTGAACTGTTCGTGGACCCAGCTCAGGGTCTGGTAACAATCGGCCACCTCGGGTACCACCACGCGCAAGGCCCGGATATCGAACACCCGCTCGAACGGCAGCGACTTGCCCCGCATTTTCTTGACGATGCTGTAGATGTGCTTGGGTCGACCGCTCACCTGCGCTGCGATGCCCTGCGCGGCCAGGGCCTGCGACAGGCGCTGGCAGAGCGCCACCATGTACTGCTCGCGTTCGGTGCGTTTTTCATCGAGCAGACGAGCGATCTGTTTGTAAGTGTCCGGTTCCAGAAACCGGAAGGACAGGTCTTCCAGCTCCCACTTGATCTGCCAGATGCCCAGACGATTGGCCAGCGGCGCAAACACATTGAGGGATTCGCGAGCCAGCGCGACCGGCACCGGCAGCTTGCTGGCCGCATAGTGGCGCAAGGTCTGCATGCGCGAGGCCAGCCGCAGCATCACCACGCGCAGATCGCGTGAAAACGCCAGCAGCATCTTGCGCACGTTCTCCGTCTGGAGTTTGGGGTCGTCGATGATCTGGGCAGAACTGGCTGCAGCGCGTGACAAGCGCTGCAGGTGCAGCAGCTGGTTGGTCTGCAGGGCCAATTGCGCCAGGTTCTCGCCAAATGCCTTGGCGATCACCTCTTGCGGCTTGTTCAGATGCGCACAGGTGTACACCAGATAGGCAGCCGCCTGCATTTCCTCGGAACCGCCAATGCCAGCCAGAATCGTGGCTACCGCATCGGCGTGTTGCCAGACGTTCTCGCCGGTATCGAGTTGCTCGCTTTCAATCAGCGCGCGGGCAAACACACGGGCACGCTCCAGTGTGCCTTGCGCCAGGTGCGGGGTGGCCGTGGCCTGTAAAACAGCGGGCGATGCCGATGGGAAACTGCTCATGTGACTCATGACGAAGCGCCAAGCAAGAAACCCGCCACTTCGGCGATGTGTCGCGGGTCCGTCAGCGTCGGGGCATGGCCCACGCCGGGCCATTGAACCAGTTGGGCATGCGGGCCGCGTTGCGTCATGGCCTGTGCCGTGGCTTGCGTCAGCAAATCGGACTCCATGCCGCGAACCAGCAACACCTGCGCCCGGATCTGATCGTACAGCCCCCAGATCATTGCTTCTGCCGCCTGCGCCGCCTCCTGCGTGAGCGCACGGATCGGCTCGCCAATGGCTGGGTCGTAATGAAAGGTCAACCGGCCATCGGGGAGCTGGCGCACCATGTGTGAGCACAGCTCCAGCCAGATGTCCTCTGGCACAGGACCGAAACCCGATGACAGGCGCCGCATCTCGGCGGCCGCCGCCACCAGGTTGGGCATGGGTTCAAAGCGCCCCACGAACTGCTGCATGCGCTCGATGGAAGCCCAGGTGATGGACGGACCGACGTCGTTGAGAAGCAGGCGTCGAATTGACACGGGCAAGGGCAGCTTGGGCTGGCCAGCCAGCACCATGCCGATCACTCCCCCCATGCTGGTCCCCACCCAGTCAAGGGTGCGGATCGGTGAGCGCTGGTGCAACTCGGCCAGCAGGCTCAGCATGTCGGACGCGTATTGGGGAATCTGGTAGAGCGCAGGCTGAGGCAGCCAGTCGCTGTGGCCGCGACCGGCCACATCCGGGCAGATTACATGGAGCTTGCCCTTGGACTGCTCCACCAGCGCCGTGGCCAGCCGGTCAAAGTCGCGTCCTTGTCGCGTCAGGCCATGCACGCACACCACCACGTGCTCGGCCGTGGCATCCCCCCATGACCACCAGGCCATGCGGTGCTGCCCCTGAGGATGGGGGCAGATCAGGGATTCAAGACGGGGCTGCAACATGACGGGGATCACAAACAGAAACAATCAGCCGGAGGCGCCAGCCAGAGGCTCTGGCAGTCCGGTCATAATGGATTTTTCATCATCGTAATAGATACGGAGAAGACAGCATGCTCAAAGGCAAAACGGCCCTCGTGACGGGGTCAACCAGCGGGATCGGACTGGGCATCGCCAAGGCACTGGCAGCACAGGGCGCCAACATCGTCCTCAACGGCTTTGGTGACGCGGATGGTCCGAAAGCCGAAATCGCAGCCCTGGGCGTGAAGGTGGCCTACCACGGCGCCGACATGAGCAAGGCCAGCGAGATCGAGGCCATGATGAAGTTCGCCGCCGACACCTTCGGCCGCGTGGACATCCTGGTCAACAACGCTGGCATCCAGCATGTGGCCCGCATCGAGGAGTTCCCGGTCGAGCGCTGGGACGCCATCATCGCCATCAACCTCACCAGCGCTTTCCACGCCACGCGCCTGGCCCTGCCCGCCATGAAAGCCGCGAACTGGGGCCGCATCATCAACGTGGCCTCGGTGCATGGCCTGGTGGCCTCGGCCGAAAAATCGGCCTATGTGGCCGCCAAACACGGTGTGGTGGGTCTGACCAAGGTCACCGCTCTGGAGAACGCCACCACCGGCATCACCTGCAACGCCATCTGCCCAGGCTGGGTGCTGACCCCGCTGGTGCAGAAACAGGTGGATGCCAAAGCCGCCGCGCTGGGCGTCTCCAACGAAGAAGCCAAAAAAGTGCTGCTGGGCGAGAAAGAGCCGTCCATGCAATTCACCACCCCCGAAGAATTGGGCCAGCTGGCCGTCTTCTTCTGCTCACCCGCCGCCAACAATGTGCGTGGTGTGGCCTGGAACATGGACGGTGGCTGGGTCGCGCAATAAGCTGTGCAACATGACCAACACCCATCGCCTCGACAAGATCGTCATCGTCGATGACGACACCCGCATTCGCGACCTGCTGCGCCGCTTCCTGTCCCAGGAAGGCTTCGATGTGCTCATGGCCGAAGACTCGCGGGCGCTGACGCGCATCATGCAACGCGAAAGCGTGGACCTGCTGGTGCTTGACCTCATGCTGCCTGGCGAAGACGGCCTGACCATCTGCCGCCGTCTGCGCGAGGAAGGCCAGAAGGTGCCGATCATCATGCTGACGGCCAAAGGCGAAGATGTGGACCGCATCGCCGGCCTGGAAATCGGCGCCGACGACTACCTGGCCAAGCCCTTCAACCCCAGGGAACTGCTGGCCCGCATCCACGCCGTGCTGCGCCGTCGGCCCTTGCAGGAGGCCCCCGGTGCTCCAGGCAATGACCAGGAGATCATCAGCTTTGGCGACTTCGTGTTCGACCTTGGCGCGCGCTCACTGAAAAAAGCGGGCAAGGACGTCGCCCTGACCACCGGCGAGTTCGCCATGCTCAAAGTGCTGGCCCGCCATCCGCGCCAGCCACTGAGCCGAGACAAGTTGGCGCAGCTGGCCCGTGGACGGGAGTTTGAGCCTTTTGACCGCAGCCTGGACGTCCAGGTTTCTCGCCTGCGCAAACTGATCGAAACCGATCCGGCCAACCCCAAGATCATCCAGACCGTCTGGGGCGTGGGCTATGTTTTCGTACCGGATGGAGCAGCGTGACGTGGCATCGGCCGCTTCCAGCCACTCGCACACTCAGCCCCTGCGGGGGCTGAGCCTGTTTTGGCGCACCTTCATCCTGCTGAGCCTGCTGATGCTGTGCAGCACTGTGGTGTGGCTGATGCTGTTTCGCACTCAGGAATACGAACCGCGTGTCTTGCGCAACGCTCACCAGATTGCCACTGTGGTGAACCTCACACGCAACGCCCTGATCCACACTGACGCCATTGCCCGCGTTTCGTTGCTCAAATCGCTCGCCGATGAAGAAGATGTCCAGCTGGTGATCCGGGAGCCAGGCGACCGCGTGCGCCCCTTTGGCGAATCCTCACTGGAAACCCGTCTGGCAGAGACCCTGATCGAACGACTGGGGCCGGACACGGTGGTGGCCTCCAGCGTCAATGGCGATCACGGGTTGTGGGTGGGCTTCCGGATCGAACGCGACAGCTACTGGCTGCAGATGGACCCCGAACGCCTGCGACCGCTGAGCAACACCTCCTGGCTGGTCTGGCTGGCGCTGGCCGCAGGTCTGTCGTTGATCGGCGCTGCAGCCATCACAGCCCGGATCAACCACCCACTCAAGCAGCTGTCGCTGGCGGCCAGTCGCGTGCGCGAAGGCCGCTACAGGGGAGCGGCGCTCGATGAAAAAGTCAACACCCCTGAAATCCGCGAAGTCAATGCAGGCTTCAACCGCATGGCCGAACGACTGGCCAAGGTCGAAGAAGAACGTACCCTCATGCTGGCTGGCATCTCGCATGACTTGCGCACGCCGCTGGCCCGCCTGCGACTCGAAACGGAGCTGAGCGTGCCCGACCCGGAGTCACAGCAGGCCATGGCCGCAGACATCGACCAGCTCGACGACATCATCGACAAATTCCTCGGCTACGCGCGCCCCGACCACACGGAGCTGGAACCCGTGCTGCTGGCACCGATCATCAGCAAATGCATCACACCGTTTCGCGGCGCCTCGCGCATGGACATCCAGGTCCATGTGCCGGAAGACCTGCAAGTCATCGCCGATCCGGTGGAGCTCGGTCGCGTGGTGTCCAATCTGCTGGAAAACGCCCGCCGCTACGGCCAGAGCTTTGAGGATGGCATCAGCCACGTCGAGATCGAAGCCCAGACACGCCGGGGACTGGCCATGCTGCGCATCCGGGACCAGGGTCCGGGTGTGCCGCAAGAGCAACTGGAACACCTGACCCAGCCGTTTTACCGGGGCAACGCAGCGCGCACCGCGGCCATGGGCTCCGGCCTGGGGCTGGCGATTGTGGAACGGGCCATCGAGCGCATGGGCGGCAAGTTTCGTGTGTTCAACCATGCCCAAGGCGGGCTGATGGCCACCATCGAGCTCAAGGAAAGTTCGTGATCGCGCTGGTCAGACCTTGCGCAACAGGACCACGGCGCGGGCTTCCATGCTCTGCCCCTGCCCCACGGGCCCCAGTTTCTCGGCCGTCTTGGCCTTCACATTGACCTGATCAGGCGCTACGCCAAGGGCCTTGGCCACGCCAGCCTGGATGTCTGACATGTGCGGTGCAAGCTTGGGGGCCTGCGCCACGATGGTGCTGTCAACGTTGACCAGCTCCCAGCCCTGCTGGCGCACGCGGCGCATGGCCTCCGCCAGCAGCACCGAGGAGTCCACACCCTTGAACTGCGGATCGGTATCCGGGAAATGCCGGCCAATATCGCCCAGCCCGGCAGCACCGAGCACCGCGTCGGTGATGGCGTGCAGCAGCACATCGGCGTCCGAATGCCCCAGAAGCCCTGCTGTGTGCGGCACATTCACCCCGCCCAGCATCAATTTGCGGCCGGGCACCAGGGCATGCACATCCCAGCCTTCACCGATTCGGAAATTCATGTTCTGCTCCTGAGGATCGCCTCGGCCAGCACAAAATCGGCCGGGTAGGTCACCTTGAAATTCTGGGCCGAGCCCTCGACCAGACGTGGTTGGAGGCCCAGGCGTTCCATGGCGCTGGCTTCGTCGGTGATGCCGGCAAAACCGCTGCTGGCCACAGCCGCCAGCGCATCGTGCAAGGCTTGCAGGCGAAACATCTGCGGCGTCTGTGCCAGCCATTTGTGTTCGCGGGACACGGTCTGCTGAACGCGACCGTTGACCTCGCTTTTGAGCGTGTCTGGCAAAGGCAGCGCCAGCAAACCACCCACTGCGTCATCGCGGCAGATGTCGATGAGCCGGCTCACCGCCCCAGGCTCCACCAAGCAGCGGGCGGCATCATGCACCAGCACCCAGTCCTGCCCATCCAAGCCTGACGCCAGCATCGCCTTGAGGCCATTGAATACGCTCTCGGCACGGCTGGTACCACCGCAGCGCACACGACTGAAATGCGCAGGCCAGCCGGCCCCTGGCCAAATGAAGTCATCTTCGGGAGACAGAACAACCCAGCCGCTGCCCAATTGCGACACTGCGGCCAGCGCCTGCACTGTGTGCATGACCAAGGGCTGACCTGCCACCGGCTGGTACTGCTTGGGCACGGATGTGCCAGCACGGCTGCCCGTGCCGGCACACGGAATGAGGGCATGAAACAAACTCATGGAGGCCGATTCTAGAGACCCGGCTTCAGGCCACGCCGGCGCCCGTCTCGATCAGCAAGTCCACAAAACGCGAGGCCAGCGGCTGGAGTTTCGTCTCCCTGAGCAGGGTGATGCCCACCGCCCGCCGCATGCGGGCCTGCGGCAGTGGCAGCACCGCCAGCCCTTCACCGCCTTCACCGGCCAGCATGGACGCGCTCATGAGAGACACCAGATCGGTCTCGCGCAGGATCTGCCGCATCTGACCCGCCGTGTTGCTCACCTCCAGCGCGATGCGCGGCGCCGGCAAGCCCGCCTGCGCCAGACGCGCCTCGACGTGGCGACGTGCCGCCACATCAGGGCCAGGCAGCATCCACTGTACCTGCGCCAGGTCGGCCAGCTTCAGGCGCCGCTGGCTGTGCAAGGGGTGCTCGACACGCGCCACCATGCACAGGTCGTCCTGCATCAGCTCGATGGTCCTCAGGTCATCGGGCACCAGCGCCGGCAAAGAACTGATGGTCAGGTCCAGCTCGCCCTGGCGCAACAGACGCCAGAGTTCGTCATTGAGGTGCACCGAAGCGCGCACCGTGGCTGCCGGCCGCTGTCGGTGCAGCAGCACAAAAGCCGGCACGAACAGTTTTTGGGCATACAAGGGTGACACCCCCACCCGCAACAACCCCAGCGCGCCCAGGTGCAGGTCAGTGGCCTCCTTGACCGCATCGCGCAGGGCCCCACGCAAGGCGCTGGTGCGCTGGCGGAACTGCTCGGCCACTTTGGTGGGGGTCATGCCCTTGACGCTGCGATCGAAGAGCGCAAAGCCCAACGCTTTTTCAAGCCTTTGCAAGCCCTTGGTCACGGCCGGTTGCGACACGCCCAGGCGCTGCGCGGCCTTGCGCACCTGCCCCTCTTCGGCCACGGCCAGAAAGTAATCGATGTCGTCGAGCTGGATGGCCATGCGCAGGCGTCCTTGAAGAATAACCAAGAGTTATCAGTATTGATCAATCGATTATCCACAAGACGGTCTTCGCCCCCTAGACTGCGCTCCATTGCCCCAGGAGGAGACATGAACTTTGGCATTTACGTGGCGCGCAGCGCCCAGCACTGGCCCGACAAGGCTGCGGTGCTGTTCCGCGATCAGGTCCTGACCTATCGCCAGCTGGAAGAGCAATCGAACCGGCTCGCCCACGCCCTGCAGGCGCTGGGACTGCAGCGCGGCGACCGCGTGGCCATCGTCTCGCCCAACCGGCCCGACATCGTGGTGGCCGAGTGCGCCTTCTACAAGCTGGGGCTGGTCAAGGTGGCACTGAACTCGCGCCTGTCGCCCCAGGAATTGGAAGACGCGCTGGACAACGCCGAGCCCGCTGCCTGCCTGGTGGCGCCGTCGCACCGCCCCATGGTGCAGCCCCTGCGCGAGCGTCTGCCCAGCCTGCGCCATGTGATTGCCTGGGACTGCACCGAGGCCGACCGCGAAAGCGGCTGGCTCGACGGTGCCGCGCTGATGGCGCAGGCCCCGGCCACCCACATCCACATTGACCTCTCCCCCGACGACCTGGCGGTGCTGCACTACACCTCAGGCTCGACCGGCAAGCTCAAGGCCGCCATGCAGACCATGGGCAACCGCATGACCTCACTGCGCAAGGTCATCATGGGCCGCATGCAAAGCAACGGCGACGATGTGATGCTGCTGGTCGGCCCCATCACCCACGCCAGCGGCATGTTCATCCAGGCCTTGCTGTACCAGGGCGTGACCATCCTGCTGCTGGACCGCTTCCACCCGGCCGAGCTGTTGCAGGCCATTGAAAAGCACCGCGTGACCATGACCTTCATGGTGCCGGCCATGATTCATGCGCTGCTGGCCGAACCCAGCCTCAAGACGCGCGACCTCTCCAGTCTGCGCTTGCTGAGCTACGGCGCAGCGCCCATGTCGCCGGCCCGCATCCGCGAGGCCTGGGCGGCGTTTGGCCCGGTGCTGGCGCAGGGCTATGGCGCGGGCGAGACCACCGGCGGCATCATCAGCCTGTCAATCGCCGACCATGCCCGTGCCATCGCCGGCGACAAGCCCGAACTGCTGTCCTCATGCGGTCGGGTCACCTGCGAATCGGAGGTGCAGGTGCTCGATGACCACGGCCAGCCGGTGCAAGGCGATGCCATCGGCGAAATCTGCGTGCGGGGTCCCGACGTGTTCGCCGGGTACTGGCGTGCACCCGAGCTCAGCCAGGAAGCCATCGACGCCCAAGGATGGCTACGCACGGGCGACCTGGCCCGCATCGACAATGAGGGCTACATCTACATTGTCGACCGCCGCAAGGCCATGCTGGTCTCGGGTGGCTTCAACATCTATCCCAGCGAAATCGAAGCCGTGCTGGCCCAGCACCCGGCCGTCTACGAGGTCTGCGTGGTCGGGGTGCCCGACGAGCACTGGGGCGAGGCGGTCAAGGCCGTTGTGGTGCTGCGCCAGGGCAAACAGGCCAGCGAAGCGGAAATCATCGCGTGCTGCAAGGACCGGCTGGCCGACTTCAAGAAACCCCGTTCGGTCGATTTCGTGGCCGAACTGCCCAAGAACAGCAACGGCAAACTCTCGCGCAAGGACGTGCGCGAGCGCTACTGGCAAGGCCGCGACCGAAAGGTGAACTGAGCATGGACAAGACACACACACCCGACACCTTCGAAGGTTCGCCCAAGGCGCGCGAGTTCATCGCCCGCCTGGGCGAATTCATCGAAACCGAACTCAAGCCCCTGGCACAGGCGCACGGCGTCGACCACGAGAACTCGCCAAGCCGCGAACTGCTGCAGCAGGTCTGGCAGCGCTCCCACGCCCTGGGTTTTTACGGCATGACCCTGCCCGAGCCCATGGGCGGCGCCGGTTTCTCGGTGCACGACCACGCCCTGGTCAAGGAATTCATCTACGCCAGCGGCACCCCCTTTGCGCCCCATGTATTGGGGGAGCTGACCGGCCCGCCACGCCTGGGCGCCCTGGTGCGCCAGGCCAGCCCCGAGCAGATGCAGCGCTTCATCCTGCCGGTGGCGCGCGCCGAAAAAGCCATCTGCTTTGCCATCACCGAACCGGAAGCCGGTTCGGACGCGGGCGCCTTGCAGACCTCGGCCGTGCAGGACGGTGACCATTTCATCCTCAACGGCACCAAGAAGTTCATCTCCGGCTCGCCGTTCTGCGACTTCGCCGTCATCATCGCGTCCACCAGCGAAGACCCCGCCGTGCGCGAAACCACGGCTTTCTTTGTCGAGCGCGACCGTACGGGCTTTTCGATCGAAGGCGGTTATAAGACCATGGCCGGCCAGTCGCACACCGCCAACATCGTGCTCAACAACTGCCGCATCCCGGCCAGCAACCAGATCGGTGAACGGGGCAAGGGCCTGGGGCTGGCGCTGGGCCGCATCACCGTCAACCGGCTGCTGCATTGCCCCGCCATGCTGGGCCTGGCACAGCTGGCGCTGCAGGACAGCCTGCAGTACGCCCGCCAGCGCAAACAATTTGGCCAGCCCATCGGCGCCTTCCAGTCCATCCAGCACATGCTGGCCGACATGGCCACCGAACTGGCCGCCGCCCGCGCCCTCATGCTGTCGGTCGCGCGCAGCCTGGACCTGGGGGTGGACGCCCGTGCACAAGCCGCCATGGCCAAACTGTTCTGCTCCGAAACCGCTTTCCGCGTGGCCGACCGGGCCGTTCAGATCCACGGCGGCGAAGGCATCGTGCAGGGCCGCCGGGTGGAGTTTCTGTTCCGCATGCTGCGCATGTACCGCGTCCTTACCGGCACCAGCGAGATCCAGCGCAACACCATCGCCCGGGAACTGCTGCAACCGGCCAGCCGCTGACATCCATACACCGAGAGGAGACAAACATGAAAATCATCCAGGCCCTGACCACCGCACTGACCGCCCTGGCCTGCGGCAGCGCCCTGACCGCCCATGCCCAGGATTTCCCGACCCGGCCGATCCGCTGGATCGTGCCCTACCTGGCCGGCACCGCTCCGGACAACACGGTGCGCATCGTGGCCGACGCCATGGGCGGCATCCTCAAGCAGGCCGTGGTGGTCGACAACAAGCCCGGTGCTGCAGGCAACCTGGGCGCCCAGCTGGCTGCCCGCGCACCGGCCGACGGCTACACCTGGGTCTACGCCGCTACCCCCATGGCCGCGAGCATGCGCATGTACAAGAAGCCCGGTTTCGACGTGATGAAGGACTTCACCCATGTGGGCCGCATTGCCATCTCCGACCTGACAGTGGTGGTGCACCCCGAGTCGGGCATCAAGTCCATCAAGGAGCTGATGGAGCGTGCCCGCAAGGAGCCCGGGAAACTCGGCTATGCCTCGGGCGGCGTGGGCTCGCCCGCGCACATGGGCGCCGAGCTCATGCTGAACATGGCCGGGGTGAACGTGCTGCATGTGCCCTACAAAGGGGCTTCCGAGTCGGCCACTGCCGTCATCGGCAAGCAGGTGGACTTTGCCCTGGCCATCACTTCGGTGGCCATGCCGCACATCACGGCCGGGCGGCTCGCGCCGCTGGCTGTCACCGGCCCGCAACGCAATGCCCGCCAGCCGGGCACACCCACCCTGGCCGAATCGGGTTGGCCAGGCCTGCAGGTGACCTCCTTCGGCGGTCTGTCGGTGCCTGCCGGCACACCGGCACCCATCGTCAAGCGTCTGTCTGAAGCCTTGTCGCAGGCTCTGGCCAACCCCGAGGTGCGCGCCAAGCTCGAAGCCCAGGGCGGCACGGTGGCGCCCTCCACGCCCGAAGAGTTGCGCGATGCCCTGTTCGCCGAAATCGGCCTGACCGAGCGAATGATGAAATCGGCCAAGCTGGAAGCCCAATGAGTCTTTTGCAAGATCCGCAGTTTTCCGGACGCCACCTGCGCGAGGTGCTGCGCCAACGGCACGACGTCTGCGACGCTGAACACTACCAGGAGGGCCTGGTGGTGGTCCACGATGCCGGCGTGCAGCTGGCTTTTGACGGTGACCATCCGAACGTGCCCGCAGCCCTGGCCGCCCATGCGCGCCGGATGCGCCAGCGCATCTACCGCGCGGGCGAACGGGTGTACTGCGCGGTGGGCTATGCCCTGGCCAATGTGATCATCGTGCGCTGCGAGGGGGCGCTGGTGGTGCTCGACACCACAGAGTCCCACACCAGTGCGGCCCAGATCCTGCAGGACTTCAGGGCCGCCGTGCCCGAGGTGGCCGACTGGCCGGTGGCAGCCCTGGTTTACACCCACAACCACAGCGACCACATCAACGGCGCCCGGGCATTTGTGAATGAAGAGGACGTGCGGGCTGGCCGGTCACAGATCATTGCCCATGCCACGCTGATGCGCTCGGTCAGCGACAACGCTTCCGTTGTGGCCCCCATCCTGGCCACGCGCAGCGCCTACTCCTTTGGCGCCCTGCTGCCCCCCGGCCCCAAGGGCAGTGTCAGTGCCGGCATCGGCCCGCGCATCATCAACAGCAGCGTCAGCTTTCTGCCGCCCACGCTCACCTTTGACCAGCAACTCGACATCACCCTGGCCGGCGTGCGCTTCGAGTTCCGCCACGCGCCCAGCGAAACCGACGACGAAATCGTGGTCTGGCTGCCCGACGAAAAGACCCTGCTGAGTGCCGAAGTCATCCAGGGCGAATGCCTGGCCAATGTGCACACCATCCGCGGCACGCGCTACCGCGACCCACTGCAGTGGGTGGACACCCTCGATGCCTTGCGCCATCGGCATGCGCGCCAGCCCGTGCAGTGGATGGTGCCCGCCCATGGCCGACCCGTGGGCGGCGCCGCATCGATCGACGAGCTGCTGACCGCCTACCGCGACGCCATCGCCTTCATCCACGACCAGGCGGTGCGCTTCATCAACCACGGCGCCACGCCCGATGAGCTGGCCGACTGGCTGCCGGCCCTGCCCCCGCACCTGGCCCGGCACGCCTGGCTGGGCGAGTATTACGGCACCGTCAAACACAGCGTGCGCCAGGTCTTCAGCGGGCTGCTGGGCTGGTTCGACGGCGACCCGGCCACGCTTGACCCCCTGCCGCCACAAGCCAGCGCCGAGCGCTGGGTAGCGCTGGCTGGCGGGCGTGAAGCCGTGTTGCAGGCGCTGGCCGCAAGCGAAAGTCGCGCCCTCGCGCCTGAAACCGAGCGTGCCGCCGCGCTGGACGAACACCGCTGGATCGCCGAGCTGGCCGGCCAGCTGCTGCGCACCGACCCGGCGGACCAGCAGGTGCGCCAAATCAAGGCACGCGCGCTGCGCTGCCTGGGCCTGGCCACGGTCAACACCAACTGGCGCCATTGGTACCTGAGCTCGGCGTTCGAGCTCGAAGGTCGCTACGCGCAAGTGCCGTTCAAAGGCAATGGCCTGGCGGTGCGCGACATCTGGATGGCCGTTGAACCCCGCCAACTGTTGCGCAATCTGGGGGTGCGCCTGCAGGCCGAGCGCTGCCTGGATGTGCACACCCGCCTCACGCTGGACTTCACCGACCGAGAACTGAGCGCGATGCTGGAGCTGCGGCGCGGCGTGCTGCAAATCACGCTGGAGACGCCCTCTGACACAGCCAAAGTACCGGGCCTTTGCCTGCGCACCACCTGGCCCACCTGGTTGCGCCAGATGGCGCTGGGCTGGCCGGACCTGCCGCAGCAACTGGCCCAGGGCGAGGTGCAGCTGACCGAAGGTACACCAGAGCAGCTGCAGGCCTTCATCGATTGCTTCGAAAAACCCGCCGAACGGATGCCCTTGCTGGCCACCCGCTGACCCCACAAAAGCCCTGTAGGAGGCCGCCCCCGCGGCCGAATGTTGGCTGGGTGAACCGTTCGGACCGAAATCCATTCGGCCGCGGGGGCGGCCTCCTACAATAAGGTGGTCCGTGAACTTCACACCCCCCTCCATCACTGGCGGGGGGTGTTTCCGTTTTGTCTGCGCCATGAACCTGCCTGTCCTGCACCCCGGTAAACGCTTCACCCTCCCCCGCCCGATCGGCTCGGCCGACGCCGTGCTGCTGTCACAGCTGGCCGAGCGGGAAAAAGCCGCGGGCAAGCTCACCGCCATCGTGACGGCAGACGCCCTTGATGCGCAGCGGCTGATGGATGAAATGGTGTTTTTCGCCCCCGGCCTGCGCTGCGTGATGTTCCCGGACTGGGAGACCCTGCCGTATGACACCTTCTCGCCGCACCAGGACCTGATTTCAGAGCGGCTGGCCACGCTCTGGCGCATCCGCCAGCGCCAGCACCCCGAAGCCGCCGATGTGGTGCTGATCCCCGCCACCACCGCCCTGTACCGGCTGGCGCCCCCTTCCTTTCTGGCGGGCTACACCTTCGAGTTCAAGACCAAACAGAAGCTCGATGAAGCCCAGCTCAAAAGCCAGCTCACCCTGGCCGGCTACAACCACGTCAGCCAGGTGGTCAGCCCCGGCGAATACGCGGTGCGCGGCGGGCTGATCGACCTCTTTCCCATGGGCTCGCCCGTGCCCTACCGGGTGGACTTGTTCGACGACGAGATCGACTCTATTCGCACCTTCGACCCCGACAGCCAGCGCAGCCTGTATCCCGTGCCCGAGGTGCGGCTGCTGCCCGGGCGCGAGTTCCCGATGGATGAGGCGGCCCGTGCGCGCTTTCGCAGCCGCTGGCGCGAGCTGCTCGAAGGCGACCCGACCAAGAGCCGCATCTACAAGGACATGGGCAACGGCGTGGCGACCGCCGGCATCGAGTACTACCTGCCGCTGTTCTTCGAGGAAACGGCCACCGTGTTCGACTACCTCGACGTGGCTGGCAGCGCCGCCACGCTGGTGCTGCACGGCGATCTGGAGCCGGCATTCCAGCACTTCTGGCAGGACACCAAGGAGCGCCACCGCCTGGTGCAGGGCGACCCTGAGCGGCCGGTGCTGCCGCCCGAAGCGCTGTTCCTGAGCGCCGAGCAGTTCTACACGCACGCCAACGCACACGCGCAACTCGCACTCAAAACCGTTCGTGCAGACCCGGCCCCCTCCGTTCGTCCTGAGCCTGTCGAAGGACCTCCCCCGGCTTCGACGGGCTCAGCCCGAACGGTGGTGGGTATGGCCCCCACTCAAACCGAATACGCCGAGTTTGACCGCCTGCCCGAACTCACCGTGGTGCGCGGCGCGGACGACCCGCTCTCGCGCCTGCAAGCCCACCTGCTCAGCAGCCCGCACCGTCTGCTCATCCTGGCCGAAAGCGACGGCCGCCGCGAAAGCCTGCTGGACTTTGTGCGCTCCAGCGGCCTGACACCCCCCGTTTTCGACAGCCTCGAAGAATTCCTCGCCAGCGACGAGAAGGTCGGCATGGCGACCGCCGCACTGGCCAGCGGCTTTCACTGGTTCGAACACGGCATCGACCTCGTCACCGAAACCGAACTGTTTGCCGCAGGGGCTGTCACCCGCCGCCGCAAGAAGCAGGAGCAGGTCAGCGACGTCGAGGCCCTGATCAAGGACCTGTCCGAGCTGAACGTGGGCGACCCGGTGGTGCACAGCGCCCACGGCATCGGCCGCTACCGGGGCCTCGTCAACATGGACATGGGCCAGAAAAACCCCGATGGCACGCCCGCGCTGCAGGAGTTTCTGCACCTTGAATACGCCGACAAGGCCACGCTCTATGTGCCCGTGAGCCAGCTGCAGCTG
>JACCDG010518372.1_pt1 | contig 24883 bp, 28 predicted proteins | sample 7442471 | NCBI WGS metagenome assembly JACCDG01 (sample SAMN15323444, study PRJNA562643) | freshwater metagenome | isolation source: river surface water | place: USA:Blue River Watershed | collected 2017-08-17 | reverse complement strand
CGTTTTATTTAATATTTTTACCTTTAGTAGCTATTTTTTATAGGCCTATACTTAGGGTATTCTTTAAGAAACTTATGATGTTGCCGTGTAAGCAAGTTTTTTTAGGAATATTGCTTATTTTTGCGTCAATCATTCCTTTTTTACTCTTTAGCCAGCATAAAAATCAAAGCGATTTCTTTTCTCCATCTCGAAACACGATTGATAGTGCAAATGGAAGAATAGTTGATTTAGGTAAGAATTTTATGACTGCGAAGGAGGCGGGAGGAATGGGGCCTTTAGGACAGAGGATTGTGGGTGGGAGACTGTTCTCTGGACTTGATACATTTTCTTATTCCTCGGATGACTTTTTTTATTTACCGGCTTTATGTTATTTCTTTATTGTTGTAGGCCTTTTTGTCTTTATTGACAAACGAATACTATTTATGGGTATTTTATGTTTGGGTTTAATTTCAATTGCATTTGGAAATGCATCCATTATCTACGACTATTTCTATAAGTTTATCTTTTATGCTAAACAGTTTAGAAATTTATTTTTCTTTATGGTTATCATAATGCCCATCATCATCTTGCTGAGTATTTCTCATTTAAGGAATTTGTTGGAATATGCTGTCAATAAAAGAGCATATGCCACGGCAAAGGTTATTCTTTCAGTTTTTATAGTTATAGGATTGATGATTTTTCATCACAATGGTGTTGTGGCCTCTTATGTGTCGATTATTTTAGCAGCTGTGCTGTTGATAATGTTTTTCAATAAGAAAATTAACTCACGGTTCTTACTCCTTGCTTTAGCATTCACTGCGCTGATAGAGCCTTTGAATGTGTTTGCGATCTACCAAAAGAATGCGTTAATTTTTAGAGAAAGACCTCTTCCTTCAGCACATAAGCAGTTTCATTTTTCTTTTACTCGGCCTGAAGCAACATACAGGCCAGATTCGAATTTCAAAGCATATACTTATCGTAAGTATAATCATTATTATTACAATTTGACATTAGAAGATTCGAGTGGTTTTTTATCGTTCTTTCCTGATTGGTGTAGTAAATATGTTTATGAGTTAGGGATGAATATTAAAATCTCACAAAGTTATTATCAATATACGCACACGAAGTTTCGGGCTTATTCTAAGGTGGTTTTTCTATCGGAGCGTGAGAGTCAGTTGAGGTTGAGTGATGATTTAAAGAATTCTTTCAATGATGAAGCTATTATCATTGATGCCCCACAGAACGCACAATATTTTGATTTAAAGGGAGATGGTGCGAGTAAAGGGATTATTAATGAACAAGATGGAATTCATATAGATAAGTTTAATGCTAATATGATTTCATTTACGACTCATTTTAATACCAATACATTTTTAGTTTATAACGATGCATATTCAAAGTTCTGGACAGTGTATCGAAATAATATACAAGAAACGTTGTATAGGGCTAATTATGCATTTAAGGGCTTTTATGTGCCTAAAGGGGAGCAGCATTTTTCTTTAATATATAAACCTATTGGTTCCATCTACATCTATGTGATTCCTTTTACGGCATCTTTAATTTGTCTATTATTCTTACTATTAAACATCAAGGTGAATGCGCGTGAATCGGTTTAAGGACTATATATTACGCTACGGTATCCTGTCTTATTTAGTTTACGGGTTATTCTTTATGTTTATCATTAATCCAACAACAATTTATACATATCGTTTAAGTCATCTTCGTGCTTTATATGAATCAAATGATGGAGAGAATCTAGTTGATGCGGTTAATTACTTGGATTATGGAGTTCAATTATACCCAGGTAATAAAGAAATTAAGCAGGACTTTATTGAAAGTAAAATGCGTTTAAAACAAGCGCTTTTGATGGAAGAAGAGTCGTTAAAGCAATACCGTACAGAGAAAAAATAAAATGAATTGCATTGTTTGTCATGGCAATAATTTTAAGAATCATTTTAAAGGACTATTGAAATGTAATTCCTGTGGCCACGTTGTGGCTGATATGGATCTTTTTCAGTCCCAATTGGATAATTTGTATGCCGAAGATTATTTTGTGAATGGTGAATATTTTAATTATGTCGAAGATAAAGAATGTTTCGATTTAAACTTTAAGAAAAGACTCAACGATATATCGACCTATGTTCAGGGTGGCGAATTACTTGAGATTGGTTCAGCCTATGGCTTCTTTCTGAATCTAGCGAAAGATAAATTTAATGGTATTGGATATGAATTATGTACAGAAGCAGCTGAGTATGCCAAGCAAGAATTTAGTCTCGATATTAGAAATGAAGATTTTTTAAGCGACATTACATTAAAAGCAAATTCATTTGATAGTATTGTCATGTGGGATGTGATTGAACATTTACCTAACCCAGAGCGTTTTACGGAGAAAGCGTATCATTTATTAAAGAAGGGTGGCGTTTTGGCCATGTCTACGGGAGATATTGATAGTCCTGTGGCGCGTTTACAAAAAGAAAAGTGGAGATTGATTCATCCTCCGACACATTTGCATTATTTTTCTAAGCAGAATTTATGTCGATTATTGGTGCAGCAAGGTTTTAAGATTGAGAAAGTATCATACCCTGGATTTTGGCGCAGTTGGGATCAAATATTTTTCTCTCTTACAGGTCGACATAAATCCGTATTAAGAAATATAATGCCAGGTAAGGGGATTTATTCTAACCTTTATGATATTATGCAAGTCATTGCCAGAAAGTGAGTGTTCTTAAATGGAAATGATATCCGTTGTTATCCCTATCCTTAATGAAGAGGGAAATTTACGCGAACTAACCCGACGTCTTAAGAATGTCTTTGATGGTCTTCAATCTTATGCCTATGAAATTATTCTTGTTGAAAGTGGGAGTACTGATAAATCTGTCGAAGTGATTAAAGGTTTAGCCGCAGAGGATTCTCATGTGGTGGGTTTAATTTTATCCAGGAATTTTGGTCATCAGGTGGCGCTATGTGCAGGCTTGGATATAGCCCGTGGTCAGGCCGTGATTATGATGGATGGGGATTTGCAACATCCGCCAGAATTAATCCCACAGTTTATCGATAAATGGAAATCTGGTTATGAAATTGTTTATTCCGTGCGTAAGGATAGTAAGAATCAATCGTTTTTTAAGCGTAAGACATCTAAGCTTTTTTATTTTATCTTTAGAAAATTATCAGGTCTTAATTTGCCCTTTGGGACAGCGGATTTTAGATTGCTTGGATCAAAAGGTTTAAGCTCTTTGCGTAGTTGTCAGGAGAGGACACGATTTTTAAGAGGATTAATTGCCTGGATTGGGTATGAACAAGCCGCGATTGACTATTATCCTGATAAAAGATTTGCCGGTGAGTCTAAGTATAGTTTTATGAGGCTTTTTAATTTAGCCTTTGATAGCACACTTTCTTTTTCGTCTATTCCTTTAACTTTTTCAACATGGATGGGGATGCTTACGGCTTGTCTTGGTTTTATCTATGGTTTTTATGCCCTTTGGGTGCGTCTGTTTACAACCGAGGTTCTTCCAGGCTGGACATCGACATTAATCTCTGTACTATTTATTGGGGGAATTCAGCTTTTGTGCATAGGTATTATAGGGAGCTACTTGGCGCGTATTTATGAGGAAGTAAAACAAAGGCCATTGTATTTTATTAAGAATGTTTACGGATCTTCAACGACTGGAATGGGTTAGGTAATTTTATCTAATAATATTTCTACAAAATGGCTATATAAATGCTATACTTAGAAATAGGAGGCTGCTATGCATATACACAGTAAGAATGGTGTTACTTTATTAGAAATTGTTGTAGTGGCAATCATTGTTGGGATTATGGCGACATTTGCGATTCCAAATCTTCAAGGGATGGTGAATAGTGGAAGAGCTAATGATGCGCAGAATAATTTACTCGCGATTTATGCGGCACAAAAAAATCGGTTTGCCACAACAAATCCTCCTTCATATTGCACTGGCACTACAACGACAGCGTTAACGAATACATGTCTCGGTTTAAATATTATTTCTAACAATACTGTCTATGCGTGTACTAATGTGGGTGGTTTTACATGTACAGCTGTTGTCAATGGTGGAACTTTCACATTAACATTAACCAATGCTCAGGTAAATCTTGTTATGCCCTATAATGCAGCAGCTAGAAATCCTAGATGTACTGCTGGGACATGTCCAACGAGTTAATATGAAATTAAAACAACTTAATAAAAGTGGTTTGAGTTTAATCGAAATCGTTCTTGCCGCGGTGTTGTTTTCTTTTTCAGTGGCGGGGTTTTACACGGCCTTGCAATATTCTCAATCCATGCAATTGGCAAATAAAAAAGCAGTGGCAGCGGCGCGCTATGCGCAACTGGCTTCTGAAACGATTAAAAGTGGAATTGCCTCAGATACTTGGGATGGTGCTAATTTTGCGATGGGTGTAACGCATCAAGGGGGCACTTATTCCGATACTGAAACATATGCCACGTACAATGTAACTTACACAGTAGAATGTGAAGACACTCCGTGTTTGACCACATCACCACGCAAACTTATTTTTAATACGAGTTACAATTAATGTCTAATAAAGGGCTATCCTTAGTTGAGCTTATTCTCGCCGGTTTAATATCCACCATCATTATCGGTGGTTTATTCTCTGTATTATTCTCCACTCAAAAATTAAGTTCTGACACCGGTAAAAATGCTTATGTTGAAGGTTCATTAAGAGCTATAGTGAATGAAATTCTGCGCAGTGCAAGCGCAGCCGTGGGTGGGGCAGGTGCTGAGACAGGCTTTATTAGTCCTGCGGGGATGAATACATTTTGTTTTGCGCAAGATATGAATGGGAGTGGGGATCTTACGGTTGCAGATCAGTGGGCATGTTATACCTATATTGCGCCAAATATTTATAGTTGTACGCGGGGCTATAATGCGGCTGCGGCAAATCGAGGTGTTACGGCGGCATGTGCGGCGACGAATCAATTTATTGGAACCGTAAGTAGATTTCCTGTAGTGAATTATGTTGCAGGGACAAATCTTTTTTCTGTGACTGTTCAAAATAGAGGGAATTTAGGTATTGGTACTGCAACATTAAATCCCGAAGTTATTGTGACAGAAACTGTCGCTGTTCCCGGACAAACCACGAATTAAAAAATATATTGACAAATAATCAAAATATTGTTAATATTAAAACAAATCAATTTCATTCCCCATGAGATTGACGTAGTCATTACCTAGACGCACCGCAATTCCCCGAACAAGAATCAAGGTCACATGGATGTTTTTGGTTTGATGCCCCAAGATACGGCATTAAATGCGTGGGGACTGCAATTAGCCCAGCGTTGTATCCAATTGCTTTTTAAAGAAACGAAATTAGGCATTGCCTTGCTGTTGGTGGTGGAATGTATGCGTTAATTCGTTCCATTTGTTAAAGAGTAAAGCCTTAGTTCACTGGATGTATTTATTCTTTGTACTGTATCAATAATAAGTTGAATAGTTATATATAGGTAGGATTCATTTATTCTCCACTGGACAAAATGGAACGTTTATTAACAATAAAAGATGTTTGTCAATTACTCCAAATTAGTCAAGCTTTGGCTTATAAATGGATTCACTATGATTTTATTCCTCACGTTAAAATGGGTACGCTTGTTCGTTTTAAGGAATCAACTATAATTCAATGGGTAAAAAAGAAAGAAAAGAGAGGTAGGTCATGCATTAAGCTAGAATTAGATAGTATGCTATAATAACCTATGTTTAATCGAGCTTTAGAAGAGCAGGCACAGTATGCAGTATTTGAGAGGATTTCTCGGTACGCTGTAGTTATTGACGTTTCTGAAGGAATTGTTGCAGAGCTAGGAACGGGAACGTTAATAACTTTTAGTAATAGATATTTTGTTTTAACTTGTAAGCACGTAGTGCCTCCAAAATATTCCAATGAAGAATTACGGTTCTTATTTCGCCCTAGTGGATCCTCAGTAAGCAGCACAAAAGATCAAATCAAAAACACTCCGCTACATGAACTTGAGAGGATGATTCCTGCCAAATCGTATCCCAAAAAAGTTGAGATCATAAAAAGAATATATTCCGAGCACAGAGATGATTTAGTTTTACTTGAGCTAGATCCATCTTCGTCAGAAGTCAAGAATAATGAATTTTATGACTTCTCTAAACTAGGAATTAAGAAACCAACCGAAACTGAATTGTTATATCTTTATGGTTTTCCGGCAGAACTAACTCGGGATGTTGGCTTTAATCGTTATGGCACGTTGCCGTATTCTCTGAGTTCAGTGTTAACCCATAAAGAATTAGATCTAGACTTATTTGCGCCTGAAAGAGAATTTCTTATTGAGTATGTGTTAAATGATGCGGATTCCGTAAAGCCATATGGCTTGAGTGGCTGTGGGGTGTGGAAAAGAATACCTGCTGGGGAAGGCATCTGGACATCCGATGTATATTTGACGGGGGTTCAGAAATCTGTGCTTCTCAAGAGAGATGTGTTAGTCGCTACTGCTGGTCATGTAATTGAAGAATTGATGAGTAAAATTTAAATGAGTGAGCCTTTAAAACACCATTTTTTACCACAATTCTATCTGAGGGGTTTTCAGATAGATCCTTTAATTCCCAAGAGAGTACCAAAGATCAATGTTTTTATCAAATCTCAGGATGGGGGGAGTTTTGTTGCCTCAGTGGAAGATACTGGCTGTATAAGGGATTATCATACTATTGAAGATGAGAGCGGAAAGAAAGACCGCAAATTTTTTGAAGGGAAGCTTTCTGATATTGAGACCTTACATGCAGAATTGATAAAAAAAATAATTAAGGAGAAAAAGATCGATCAGTTAGATATTAACGATTTGGCTTTTTTAATCTTATTAATGCGTCAAAGAGTGCCTAACGTTAAAGAGCTTATAGAAAAACAATTAAACGGTATCGTTAGGCATACGGGTCAATTGATGTTCGAAAGAGGCAAATTGCCAGAACCTCCGGAAGAAATCAAAGCGTTTATAGCTCAGGGTGGAGATATATTCGAAGGTATAACAATTCGCAATCATATGATTTTAGATTTTATGTTTAATGGTGCTATGAGTGAGAAGATGCTGAACCTCGTTTCTAATATGAATTTTAGTTTAATTCGTGCTGAGGAGGGAGAGTTTATAGCTTCAGATTCGCCTGTAGTCCTTTATCTTCCTAAAAAGAGTGGGCTCTTTCCTAGTGCGGTTGGGTTCGGGCATAAAGAAGTTCAAGTTACATTGCCTTTTAACACAGAATATATGCTATTGGCTTCATGGGAGAAAAGACCCGTATATAGACAAGCAAAAATAGAAGAAGTGCGAGAGTTTAATCGGAGACAAATTATTTCAGCTCAAAATTACATTTATTCTTCTCGTTCTGACCAAGCCTTAGTGGATTTAATTGCACGAAACAAGCATTTACGTGCTGGATATAGTGCAAGTAGAATAGGAGGCCTTCATCTTGCTCAAGTAATTCCAGTCACGGATGCATAAATAGTGCCCAAACGGTGCCCATCGAAGGTGAATAAGTTGTAAAATCTTGTATAAAGTTGTAAAGCCGGTGGAAAGTTTTTGCCGTGTGAATTTTAGACTAAAATAGCTGTTTATCGACGACAATAGTCAAAAATCACCCATAGACCCCCGGCATCTCAATTATAAGGCTAACCGCGTTCTGTTGAAATTAAAAAAAGATAACTTTCTACTTATGAAGAAAATAAAAATTGAATTAAAAGCAGATATGCGTAATAAACTTCAATTGTCTTTGACTGTTTTCGAAAGACTTTTGGAGGGAAGAGATGTATCGAGGGAAATTCTTGTAACTGCAATGCAAGATTTAGAAGATTTAAAGATTTTGTGCGAAAAGTTATAAAATGTCTATTCAGGTAGAGTACATATGGTAATCAAAGTAAGTTTTTCTCAATAAAAATAGTGGTAAATAAACTTTTTGGTTTGGTGATTATATAACTTTAACTAGTTAGTGCGTGTTTATTTTATAATTTGATCCATTTTTATAAAGCATCAGCCTGATTATAAGGGTGTTTTTTATGATTTATCGCTGCAACGAAAATCATTAAATATTTTTCCGCTTTTTGTTGCATCTTGTTTGTTTCTTTATTAATATGAAGCAACTTAAAATAAATTAACCGGAAAAATATTTATAATAATGTCTAGCCCAAATGCCCACGAGTTTAAACTTGACGAGTACATCATGCATCACGTACTCAACTCGCAAGAGTGGAAAATTCCTTTTTTACCAACCATCCATTTGCCAGAGCCCTTAAGTCTTCATGCCGTTATGGTTATGATTGCTGCGGTAGTGCTTATTGTGTTGGCAACCACGCTTTACAATAAAAATCAGCGTGTCCCAACAGGGATGACCAATGTTTTTGAAATCATTGTGCTTTTTATCCGTGATCACATTGCCTTGCCATCGCTCGGCAAAGAAGATGGTGTTAAATTTACACCGTTGCTCTGTACACTTTTTGTCTTTATTTTGACATTAAACATGTTGGGCTTAGTCCCGTTATTTTCAACAGCCACAGCCAATGTGAATGTGACAGGGGCTTTAGCGCTGGTTATCTTTTCCTTTTTGACGGTGGGGGCGATTAAACGTAATGGTATTGGTGGTTTTTTTCATGCATTTATTCCTTCGGGAGTACCGATTTTAATTCTCCCTGTTATTTTTCTTTTAGAATTCCTTGGTATTTTTATTAAAAGCTTTGCCTTAATGGTGCGTTTGTTTGCTAACATGCTGGCAGGCCACATGGTTATTTTATCATTATTAGGTTTGGTTGTGACCATTGGTTATGTGGCTACACCGTCGATTATATTAGCATTAGGTATTTATACATTGGAAGTGCTTGTGGCATTCCTCCAAGCGTTTATTTTTACGTTGTTAGCAGCGGTATTTATAGGTCAAATGTATCATCCAGAACATTAACAGAAAGGTTGTCATATGGGAGCTAATGAAATAGGAACATTAAATGTTGGTGCTTTATCTGCAGGTATTGGGGCAGGTTTAGTTGCAATCGGTGTAGGTCTTGGTGTTGGACGCGTTGTCGCTGCCGCCTTAGATGGTATTGCACGTCAACCCGAAGCAGCTGGTAAAATTCAAACAGTCATGTTTATCGGTGCGGCCTTGATTGAAGGGGTTGCTTTATTCTGCGCTGTATTGTGCTTTATGGCTTTAAATAAATAACCATAACTGATTAAGGATAGTATGGAACCAACTACCTCTGAAGTCGCAACAGCCGCTGTAGCGCATCAACAGCCAGGTATATTCACGCCTGATTTGACAATGGTCATTTTGACATGGGTTACATTTGTCTTGTTGCTTGTCATTTTAAAGAAATTTGCGTGGAAGCCTATTTTAGATAATTTGCAACAACGTGAGAATTATATTCAGCAATCATTAAAAGATGCTGATACGATCAAGCAAGAATTGGCTGAAGTCGAAAAACGTAAGCAAGGTATCTTGGAAGAAGCTAAAACACAAGCCGCTCAAATTATTCATCAGTCCAGAGAAACAGCGCGTGCTGTTGCCGTCGACATTGAAACTAAAGCGAAAGAACATGCGCAATCAATCCGTGATACCGCGCAAGCTCAGATTGAAGGGGAGTACCAACAAAAATCCCGTCAATTGCAAAAAGAAAGTGCCGCTGCAGCAGTTGAGTTAGCATCAAAGATCCTTAAAGAAAATATGGACACGGATAAAAATCGTCGTCTTATTGAATCGGCATTAAAGGAAATATGAGTCAATACGCCATAGGCCAACGCTATGCGAGAGCTTTATATATGTCTGCTCAACAGTCAGGTGAGCTCGAGGCTGTTTACGCGGACATGCAAGAATTAAATGGCTTGATTGCCTCAATTCCTGAGTTATCCGGTTTTGTCAATAATCCTTTATTTTCATTGCCCCAGCGTGAAAAGATTATCAATAAGCTTTTTCAAGGAAAAGTTCATCCCTTAACGATGAAGTTTATTAATTTCCTGAATCAAAAAGAACGTTTGTATTGTTTAGATGAGATTGTGGTCGCTTTTGATGAAATCTATTTGAAATTTCATGGGCAGATCAGGGCTGTGATACAAACGGCATTACCTTTAACCGAAGATCAAAAACAGAGCATCGTCGATAAACTTTCTCAGAAATCAGGTCGAAAAGTATTGGCGCAATGGAATATTAATCGTTCATTAATTGGCGGATTTAGGGTTATTATTGAAGGAAAGTTATACGATTACAGCTTTAATTATCAATTAGAACAATTCAAGCAGCATATTTTTTCAACGTCCGCATCACTTTAGCGGCTATTGTTAACGAGGAAATTATGTCACAACAATTAAAACATGACGAAGTTGCAGCCATCTTAAAACAAGAACTTGCCCAATTTGAGAGCAAGGTCCAAACCTATGAAATTGGAACAGTGCTTAATGTCGGGGATGGTATTGCGCGCGTGCATGGATTGTCCAATGTTATGGCCGGGGAATTAGTTGAATTTGCTGGTGGTATTAAAGGGATGGCCTTAAACCTTGAAGAAGACAATGTTGGGGTTGCTATTTTTGGAAGTGATTCTAGTATCAAAGAAGGCGATGAAGTTAAGCGCACCGGTCAAATTGCTTCCGTCGGTGTTGGTGATGATTTATTAGGCCGTATCGTTGATGCTTTAGGTGCAGGTATTGATGGAAAACCTGCCATTAAGCCAGTTGAACATCGTCAAATTGAAGTCAAAGCCCCTGGGATTATTGACCGTGCCAACGTTAATGAGCCCATGCAAACTGGGATTAAAGTTATTGATGCCTTGACCCCCATTGGTCGTGGTCAGCGTGAGTTAATTATTGGTGACCGTAAAACAGGGAAGACCACCTTAGCCATTGATGCGATCATTAATCAAAAAGGCCAAAATGTCATGTGTTTTTATGTGGCCATTGGTCAGAAAAGATCGACGGTCGTGAATGTGTATGAAACATTACGCAAATACGGGGCCATGGATTATACCGTTATCGTCGCTGCAACCGCTTCAGATCCAGCACCAATGCAATTCATTGCGCCTTTTGCTGCAACAGCCATGGCCGAGTATTACCGCGATAATGGCAAACATGCCTTGATTATTTTCGACGATTTAACTAAACAAGCTCAAGCCTATCGTCAACTTTCTTTGCTTTTACGTCGTCCACCGGGTCGTGAAGCTTATCCTGGGGATATTTTCTATTTACATAGCCGTTTATTGGAACGTGCTGCGAAATTAAGTGAGAAAAAAGGTGGCGGTAGTTTAACGGCACTTCCTATTATTGAAACACAAGCAGGCGACGTTTCAGCCTATATTCCAACCAACGTTATTTCCATCACTGATGGTCAGATTTTCTTGGAAACAGATTTATTCAATTCAGGACAAAGACCTGCCATTAACCCAGGTATTTCTGTTTCCCGCGTCGGTGGTGATGCCCAAATTAAAGCGATGAAACAAACAGCCGGTTCCATGCGTTTGGAATTAGCTCAGTACCGTGAATTGGCTGCCTTCTCTCAATTTGCTTCCGATTTGGATAATGCCACACGTAAGCAATTAGACCGTGGTAAACGGTTGATGCAAATTATCAAACAAGACATTCATGAGCCTTTGTCAGTCGTTAAGCAAGTTTCCTTAATTTTTGCCGGGACCAATGGGTATTTAGATGATATCCCAGTTGATAAAGTGCGTGCCTTTGAAGCTTACTTAAACACCATGCTCGATACAAAGTATGGCAAGTTTGTTGAATTATTTAATACGAAAAAAGCCATGACCGATGATGTGAAGGCTGAATTAAAGAAAATTCTCGACGAAACTAAATCGACTTTTAAAATCTAAGGGTACACCGTGCTTAGTATTAAAGAATTCAATAAAAAGCTCGTTTCATTAAAAAATACACGCAAAATGACGAAAACCATGAAAATGGTTTCAGCCAGTAAGTTTAAGCGTGCGTATAAAGCCCAAAGTAGTGCCATGGTGTATGCCCGTAAAATCAAAGAATTGATGGGGCGTTTAGCCGCAGCCGCTGCCAATGGTGGAGTCCATCCTTTTTTTGCCACAAAATCTCAAGCGAAGAAAATTCTTTTTATAGTCGTTACATCTGATAAAGGGATGGCCGGTGGATTTAATAATTATTTGATCCGTTATATCAAGGCTTGGCTGAAGGAATACCAAAGCAAGTACGAGCAAATTCTTTTTTCATTTTGTGGCCGCAAAGGTTATGCCGCGTTGAATCGTCATGTCACAGTGGCGCACTATTATGAAAATATTACAGCCAAACCCAATATTGAAGATGCGCTTAAGCTCGCCGAAGATATACGCAAAGCATTTTTAAGTAAAGAAGTCGATGAAGTGTATTTGGCTTACAATAAATTTAATAATCCAATGAGCCAAACGCCGGTCATTGAAAAAGTATTGCCTTTGGATCCAAAAGTATTAATGTCCACCGATGATACGCAAAAGAAAGCTCATATCGAATATAAGTATGAGCCCGAAGAAGAATTGCTGATTGCATTTTTAATTGATAAATATTTAAATTTTAAAATTTTCTACACATTGCTTGAAAACGCTGCCGGGGAGCATGGGGCGCGTATGACCGCAATGGATAAAGCATCACAAAATACGTCTGAGTTAATTGAAAAGAATACATTGTTACGTAATCGTGCACGTCAAGCAGCGATTACAACAGAATTAATTGAGATTATTTCCGGAGCAGAAGCTCTTAAATAAGGGTTAAGAAAGGTTATGTATGGCAAATCATCCTAAAGGTAAAGTTTCTCAAGTTCTAGGGGCTGTTGTTGATGTGGTATTTGAAGCAGGCACATTACCTGCCATCGGCAATGCTCTTAAAACAAGCAATAAAATTATTAGTAATGCGGCGAATAATTTGACATTGGAAGTAGCCCAACATTTAGGAAACAATGTTGTGCGCGCCATTGCTTTGGATAATACGGATGGTTTAGTACGTGGCCAAGATGTGGATAATATGGGCGAAGGGTTGACCATGCCCGTTGGTGTTGGAACATTAGGACGCGTATTAAATTTATTAGGTGAGCCAATTGATGAGGCTGGCCCAGTCAAAGCTGAGAAATACATGCCCATTTTCCGTCAAGCCCCCGATGTTGATCAACAAGATACATCCATCGGCGTGCTTGTTACCGGGATTAAGGTTATTGATTTATTAGCTCCTTATAAAAAGGGTGGAAAAATTGGTTTATTCGGTGGTGCAGGGGTAGGTAAAACCGTTTTGATTCAAGAATTGATTAACAATGTGGCCAAAGAGCATGGTGGTTATTCTGTGTTTGCAGGGGTCGGTGAGCGTACACGTGAAGGTACCGCCCTTTATAAAGAAATGAAAGAAGCCGGCGTTATTGATAAAACAGCTTTAGTGTATGGTCAAATGAATGAACCCCCAGGTGCACGTGCACGCGTTGCTTTATCGGCTTTAACCGTCGCTGAACATTTCCGTGATGGCATGAATCAAGATGTATTGTTATTCATTGATAATATTTTCCGTTTCACCCAAGCGGGTTCTGAGTTATCTGCTTTGCTCGGTCGTATTCCATCTGCCGTCGGTTACCAGCCAACATTAGGGACAGACATGGGTGGTTTGCAAGAACGTATTACATCCACCAAAAATGGTTCTATTACATCCATTCAAGCGATTTATGTTCCTGCTGACGATTATACAGATCCAGCTCCAGCAACAACATTCGCTCACTTGGATGCAACCACTGAGTTGTCTCGTCCAATTGCCGAGTTAGGGATTTATCCGGCTGTCGATCCATTAAGTTCTTCTTCAACAATCTTAGCACCAGAAATCGTCGGTAAAGAACATTATGCCGTTGCCCGTGGTGTTCAAGAAATTTTGCAGCGCTATAAAGAATTGCAAGATATCATCGCGATTTTAGGGATGGATGAATTATCTGAAGAAGATCGCCGTACTGTTGATCGTGCCCGTAAAATTCAGAAATTTTTATCACAACCCTTTAACGTCGCCGAGCAATTTACAGGGATTAAGGGTAAGTATGTTCAACTCGAAGACACAATCCGTTCCTTCAAAGAAATCCTCGAGGGAAAACATGATCAAATCCCTGAGCAAGCATTTTACATGGTCGGTAATATCGATGAAGTGATTGCAAAGGCGAAAACACTTGTATGAGTTTTAACTTAATTATTTTAACGCCAGTTGGTGAAGCATTTAACGGGTCCATTGACTCAGTCGTGGCGCCCGGTGAGCGAGGCCAGTTTGAAGTCTTAACAGGACATGAGCCCATTTTATATCAATTAAAAGCAGGCCCTGTTCGTATACGCCAAAACTCCACCGAAATAAAATATCAAATCAGTGAAGGTGTGTTTGAAGTCAATCATGAACATCAATGCACAATTCTCACTGAATTGGCAAGTGATATAAAATCTTGAAAGTTTCCATGTCAGAGCCTAATGTGAATTCCCCACAAGAGAAGCAATCTTTTTTTGGGGTCATTGTTCATTCATTTTTTGTAGTGCCGTTTTTGTTGGCTGTTTTTAGTGTTTTGTTCTTTGTCGGCGTACGCATTTTGACGATGGAAAAAAAGTCCGTGTACGATTACATTGATGATGTCAGAGAAGGGGGCTTAACAAAGCGTTGGCAATCCGCATTTGAATTGTCACGCATGTTATCTAACAAAGCCAGTATTCCCCAAGATGATAAATTCATCACGGAAATGATTAGTGCGTATCAAAAATCAGTGGGTGATGATGCGCGTGTGCGGCAATATTTGATACTGGCTATGGCTAAATCCGGACGTGTTGAATTTGTCGACGAGCTTCTGAAGAATTTGTCCCAAGAAAAAGATGAAAACTTGTATGCAACAATTACATCGCTTGGTATACTAAAATCCAATAAAGCTGTTAATGCATTGCTTCCATATTTAGAAGATAGTAATGAGCGTGTGCGTTTAGCGACAGTTGTTGCTCTTGGAAATATTGCTGATGAAAAAACCGTTGAGCCTTTAAAACAAATGCTCAATGACCCTGAACCAAATATCACCTGGGATGCTGCGGTGGCTTTGGCAAAAATAGGGGACACATCAGGAAGAACAATTTTATTAAAACTGTTAGATAAGAATTACCTTAATCAGTTTCCTGAAGTTGATTCATTAGAACAAAGTAAAATTATGCAAGTCGTTATTCAAACGACAGCCTCTTGGCAAGATCCAGAATTTGATTTGAAGTTAGAAGAGTTATTTGCCTCTGATAAAAATATGAACGTGCGCGCAATCGCCAAGAGAGTTTTAGAGAGTAAGAAATTAAACTAATATTTTAAAGATCCTATGTCAGAACAAAAACCACCAATAACACCACAATCCCCTCAAACTGCGCAAGATCCTGAACGTCGTTCTTTTATTAAATGGTCTTTGGTAGGCTGGTCTGCTTTTGCCGCGGTCATGGGTGGGTATGGGTCAATGGTTGTTCGCTATCTTTTCCCCAATGTATTATTTGAACCTGTGCAAACATTTAATGCCGGCTTACCTGAAGAATATGAACTCGGTGTTTCGGAACGCTTTAAAGATCAACATGGCGTTTGGATTGTCCGGGATAAAGAAGAAATTTATGCCTTATCGACGGTATGTACGCATTTAGGGTGTACTCCTAATTGGATGCCCGCGGATAGTAAATTTAAATGCCCCTGCCATGGGAGCGGTTTTTATACCACCGGTGTTAATTTCGAAGGCCCAGCACCACGTCCTTTAGAACGTTTTAAAATTGCCTTGTCTGATGAAGGTGAAATCATTGTCGATAAAACTAAAAAATACCAAGGTGAAAAAGGGGAATGGACAGATCCTGATTCGTTCATTGCCGTCTAAACATTATGAGCCAACCATCTAATAAACCGTCATTGTGGGATAGTTTTAAGAAAACACAATTTTACCGTTCTGTGTTTCGTACCGGTCTTCCCGTTGAAACACATCGCCAACGCATGATGGTGATGTTAAACAATGTGTTTTTGCATTTACATCCTGTGCGTTTGCCCAAGCATGCTGTCAAAGTCAAATACACCTGGTGTATGGGTGGTTTATCCTTCTTTATTTTCCTCGTATTGACTGTTACCGGAATTCTTTTAATGTTTTATTATCGCCCAACCGTCGAGTATGCGTACGGGGACGTCACAGATTTAAGCCAACAAGTTCCTTTGGGTATTATGCGCGAAATACACCGTTGGGGTGCGCACTTAATGGTTATTACGGTGTGGTTACATATGTTCCGTGTTTTTATGACAGGTTCTTATAAACCACCGCGTGAATTTAACTGGGCGATTGGTGTTATTCTTTTAGTCTTAACCATGCTCATGAGTTTTACAGGTTATTTATTACCATGGGATCAATTAGCTGTTTGGGCTATCGCAGTCGGTTCAAACATGGCAGGGGCAACACCATTTTTAGGAACAGGTGGTCCAGGCGCATCATTATTAGCGATTGGTGATGTGAACTTTGTGACATCTGTGTCGGACGCACGTTTTGCCATGTTAGGTGGGCGTTTCGTCGGAGAATCAGCCTTATTACGCTTTTATGTCTTGCATTGCATTGGTTTGCCTTTTGTCATTATGATTTTTATGATTATCCATTTTTGGCGTGTGCGCAAAGATGGCGGGATATCTGGTCCAACATAATAATTAGTTAGAAACTATGATCGAAAATATCAAACATTTTATTAATTTAATCGCATCACCTAAAATTCTTTTTAGTTTGGTGGTATTAGGCTACTTAATAGTTTTTCCTCCAATCCCATTTCTTCAACGCATTCATGATGCCTTGGGTGTGGGTAAATTATGGACGAAAAAAGGTGGCATTCTTATTTTCTCCACCATTATTTTATTTTTTGTCTTTGGTTTAACTGATGAGAATTTCCGTCTTATTGTCTTAAAGCCAGATAATCTTCCCATTGTCGCCTTGATTTTCGTTGTTGCGTATTTTTTGTGGTTGGCTTTAACGCAAGCGCGTGAAAATGATATTGCTATTGCTCAAGGTGGAAAGCCAAAAGAGTGGGCCGAGTCTAGAGAAAAAGTTTTAGTTTGGCCTGATTTAGTGTACATCGAATTAATGGCAATTTTAGCTGCTTTAGCTTTATTAGCAGTCTGGGCAACATTTTTACCAGCGCCACTGGAAGGACCAGCTAATCCAACCGTATCACCAAATCCATCCAAAGCCCCTTGGTACTTTTTAGGGTTACAGGAAATGCTTGTGTATTTTGATCCATGGCTTGCCGGTGTGCTTTTCCCATCAGCAATTCTCGTTGGGATGATGGCCATTCCTTATATTGATAAGAATCGTAAAGGCTTAGGGTATTACACCTACCAAGATCGTAAAACAGCCATTAATATTTTCATGTTTTTCTGGTTGGTGTTATGGGTATTCCTTATCATCGTCGGTACTTTCTTAAGAGGACCAAACTGGAACTTCTTTGGACCATTTGAATATTGGGATCATCACAAGCTCGAAGCACTTAACAATATTAATTTATCTGAACTTGTTTATATGATTGGTTTAAAACAAGGAATGCCTAGCAACATTTTCTTAAGAGAATTACCTGGCTTTATTGTGACAGCGCTGTATTTTGGTGTGATGCCGTTGGTGTTTGCCAAGACCTTCTTTAAAGACCTTTATAATAAAGTAGGGCCAGTACGCTTTTCTATTTTTGCCGTACTTTTTTTATTAGCTTTATTATTACCAATCAAGATGTACTTGCGTTGGTTCTTTAATATTAAATACATTATTGCAATACCGGAGTTTTTCTTTAATATCTAAAAAAATTTATGGCTGATAACGCAAACAAACCCCAACTTCCTCCAGAATCACATTATAATCCAAAAAAACTCGATAAAATTTTTGCGATCATTGCATTAATTTTATTGGCTGCTTTATTAGGTATTTTTGCCAAAGATTATGCGAAGCAATGGAAAGAATATCAAAAGCAATTTAAAGCACTTGAATTAGAAAAAACACGTGTGAAGGCGGATATTCAAAGTGTGGAATTGGGCAAGAATGAAGAATATCAAGAATTGCTCAAGCAATTAAAGACAGCTGAAGATGAGTTAAAAAAGAAAAAGTCTCAAACAACCATGCTTAAAAAACAAATAGAGGCTGCCTTTGCTGTTGAAAAACTCTATATTCAAAAATCACAATTTGCTAAAGCAGAACTCGACGCTGTGCGTTATAAATATGATCATGCCAATTCCTTGGGAGAATCCCATGCGCATGCATTGAAAGAAAAATTAGATAAGTTAAATACAACGGTTAATGATTTAAGATTAAAAATCGAAACAGAGCAAAAGAATGTCGCGGATAAAACGGCTGCTTTAAATGCAGTTGGAGCACAGGCTAAAGAGCTTGAGAAAAAGAGAGCAGGGATTGCCAAGAAAAGCGATATTTTAGAACGCAAATTAAATCGCATAGATCCTGAAAAAATGAGTATTGCCAATCAAGTCGCGGATGTTGTGCGCGATTTACCATTAGTAGAGTTGGCCAATTCCAATTACCGCATTAAACAAATTGTCATCAAAGATATTCCAGAAGATGTAAATTTCATGAAAGTCCAACGCGTGGACCGTTGCACCACATGCCATTTGGGTATTGATAATCCTGATTATAAAAATGCCGCCCAACCATTTAGATCACATCCAAACTTAGATTTATTTATTGCCAAGAATTCTCCACATCCCGTCGAAGAATTTGCCTGTACGTCATGCCACATGGGACGTGGACGCGCCACTGATTTCATTTCAGCAGCGCACACTCCTAAAAATGAAGAACAGCGCAAAGAATGGGTCCGCAAATACAATTGGGCACCCATGGCTCATTGGGAACAACCGATGTTGCCTGCTCAATTTACGCAAGCAGGGTGTTTTAAATGCCATGAAGGTCAAGAAGTAGTCAAGGGAGCTGAGCGTTTAAATTTAGGTTTAAATTTAATTGAAAGAGCTGGTTGTTATGGCTGCCATGATATTGCTAAATATAAGAAATGGCCTAAATCTGGTCCTTCCTTAGAATACATTGCCAGCAAAATTAATGAGAAATGGGCCTATCAATGGATATGGGATCCTAAATCCATTCGTCATAATACTTGGATGCCTTCGTACTTTAATCAAAGCAATAATAATGATGCCGAATCCATTAAACGTAATCAACAAGAAGTCTTGGCCATTGTCAAATATTTATTCAAATCAAGTAAACCGTACAAGCCTGAAGCTGCGGATATTCCTGGTGATGCGCTCAAGGGTAAAGAATTGGTAGCCTCACTTGGGTGTATGGCGTGCCATCAAGTATCTCCTGAGCCTACCAAAACAGTACGTACCCGTGATAGTTTGCACCGTGAATTTGGTCCTAATTTAATTGGCTTAGGCACAAAAACAGATGTGAAATGGTTAGCAGATTGGTTAAAGAACCCTAATCGTTATCACCCTGAAACTAAAATGCCTTCCTTGCGTCTTTCCGACCAGGAAGCTGCCGATATTGCATCTTATTTAGTTCAAGATAAAACAGATTTGTCTAAAAAAGTTGTTCCTGCCATTGATGAAAAAATCGTGGATGCGATTGCTTTTGATTTTATCAAGAAAAGAGACACGCTCGGTAATGCCCGTGCCAAGATTGCAGCCATGAAAACTGACGAGAAATTGGTCTTCATCGGTGAAAAATTGATCCGTGAATATGGATGTTTCTCTTGCCATAAAATCACCGGTTTTGAAAATGAAAAACCGATTGGTCCTGAATTAACCGAAGAAGGATCAAAAAGCATTGAGCGTTTAGATTTTGGATTTATCCACATTGATCATACGAAAAATGCGTGGTTTAAGCAAAAATTAGCTGACCCACGTATTTTTGACAAGGGCAAGTCTTTGGAGCATTTAGATAAAAATAAAATGCCAAACTTTCATTTTACCGACGATGAAACCGATGCCATTACAACAGCATTGCTTGGTTTTGTTAAAGACCGTCCTAATACCAATAAATTAGCCAGCCAAGGTGTTAAAGATACATTTGTTAATGATGGTCAGAAATTAATCCGTCAATTTAATTGCCAAGGGTGCCATATTATTGAAGGTGACGGTGGTTCCATTCAATCTTCTGTCAAAGATTGGCTCGTTACGTATCAAGGTAAAGATGCCAATGATGCCAAAGCCACCATGTTATCGTATTCACCTCCGAATTTAGTGGGAGAAGGGGCAAAAGTTCAAGCGCAATGGTTGTTTGAATTTTTACATAGTCCTATTGCGATTCGTCCATGGTTATCTGTCCGTATGCCAACCTATAATTATCATGGTGATGATTTAAATGGACTTATTAAGTATTTCAATTATTTAGACGATCAAGTTTTTCCGTTTACAGATATTTATCATCCACAAATGAATAAAGAAGAGTTGGATGCTGCTCAAAAGATGTTCTCTAAAGAAGTCTTTGGTTGTGCTCAATGTCATATTGTGGGTAATCAAATGCCAAGTGGTTCACCCGATGGATGGGCGCCTAACTTTGCCTTAGCTGAAAAACGCTTGAAGCCAGAATGGATTGTCACATGGTTAAAGAATCCAGCCGCATTATTACCAAGCACCAAGATGCCAACCTATTTTGATCCAAACGACTTTGAAAATTCAGGCCCGCCAGATCTTTTAGGTGGGGATGAGCATCGTCAAATCCGTGCATTGCGTGATTATTTATTAACAATCACCTCCAACATGCCTCCAGTCGAAGTCAAAGCAGAAGTCAAGGCAGAGCCAAAGAAAGCGGAATCTCCTGCAGTTGAAAAATAATGCTGCTAACGATACCATTAATTAGTTGTTTAAGTTTTGGTGTATGTTACCCGTTATTTTTATGTCTTTGCGCCAAAGATCCCATTAAACACAATTTTCATCGTTTTCAATTAGCGTGTCCTGTCATTGTCGCTGGATTAGCAATTGTCGCATTACTTTTACAACCATCTATACCTGACGCCCTCAAAATTAGTTTATTGGGGTGGCTAATTGCGGCCTTAGCCATAACAGGGTTATCGTGGAATAAAGAATTTCCAAATACTGTCGGTATTGTCTTAATAAGCGTCGCAGGGATTTTAATTGTAGCTCCGGTGCATCAATTATTAGTGGGCCCAGGCATATTTTCTTTAGTCGCAGGTTTATTATCGGGCTTCGTATTAGCCAGCGCGTTTTACGCTATGAATTTGGGCCATTTTTATTTAAATGTGCATGGCTTGAATGTGAATCATTTTAAAATAGCCACGATTGCGTTTACGGTCATTTTGGCATGTCGATTATTTTGGAATATTTTATATTTAGTAAACGGGACACTCATTTATCAAGGTGAAGAAATATCCGTGTGGTCTTTTAGTATGAGGATGGATGGGTTTTTAATTTGGGTGGCTGTTTTCTTTGGAACGATTATGCCTCTGGGGGCGAGCTATTTTGCGTTTGGTACATTGAAGTTAAGAAATACCCAAGCCACCACCGGTATTGTTTATGTGTTGGTCTCAGCAGTATTATTAGGTGATTTGGCGTATAAGTATTTTTGGTTAAAGTATTCAATTTATATGTAAATGGTTTGCCTATGCCAACGATGGCGCGTTTTTGTGATAAGTGTCGCAAATATACACTGAGTACCGTAAGTGAGGCTGTTGCATTAAAATGCATTCATTGCCACCAAGAGTGGGGCACGGTTTCTTCCATTGAACAGATATTTGATCGATGCCCGGTCTGTACATGCCGGCAGTTTTATACCGATAAAGATTTTAATCAAGTGATTGGTTTTGCGGTGATGGGAGTAGGTATTGTTTTAGTCCCATTTACCTACGGATTAAGTCTTCCGGTTTTTGCCTTAATTGATTGGATCATTTATAAGCGCGTTTCTCGACTGGTGGCATGTTACCGCTGTGGGACGGAATTTCGCGGATTTACGATACCGGAAAGGCTTAAACCTTTTATGCATCATATTGGCCTTAAATATGATAAGTACCGATAAGCATATAAAAATTGTGACCTTTCTTGACATCAAAAAAAGCATGCAGTAAGCTAGTAGAATAAGATTTCTATTTTAAACATCACTTATTATTTTAATAAGTTTATTTAAAGAAAAGGGGAGTACGATGAAAGAAAAATTATTAGGCATTTTAATGGTGGCTGTCATGATCAGTATGACAGGTGTGGTTTATGCGGCAGGTACAATCACAGGAACAGTCAAGTTCGACGGAGAAGCGCCTAAATTTAAAGAAATCAAAATGGACGCAGACCCAGTTTGTTTATCACATCATACAGAACCAGTTTTTCCTCAAACCTTAGCATTAGGTGAAGGTAATGGGATGGGTAATGTGATTGTCCGTATTAAAAATGCACCTAAAGTTGATAGCCCTGTTCCTGCTGAACCTTTAGTCATTGATCAAAAAGGATGCAATTATCATCCTCATGTTGCAGTCATCCGTGCTGGTCAAAAAGTAAAGATTTTAAATCCTGATGGCACATTGCACAATGTCCATGCGATGAGCAAAGTCAATCCTGAGTTTAATGTGGCCATGCCGAAGTTCCGTACAGAAATCGAAAAAGTTTTTGAAAAACCAGAATCTATTTTTGCCTTAAAATGCGACGTCCATCCTTGGATGACAGCATGGGTAACGGTCAGCGATAATGCGTTTACAGTTGTGACCGATGCCAATGGTAAATTTGAATTAAAAGATTTACCTGACGGAACGTATGAAATTGAAGCATGGCATGAAAAATTAGGAACAAAGACAACCTCCGTCAAGATTGAGGGTGGGGCTGCTCAAGTTGCTGATTTCAGTTTTGCTGCGCCGAAAAAAAGCTAAATAAATCACTGCTAGGTTAAGGAAGAAACATATGTCACACGATCACGAACACCATGATTTACCTTTTTGGCGTAAATATATCTTTTCCACCGACCATAAAGTTATTGGGTTGCAGTATGGGATCACCGCATTATTCTTCCTTTTATTTGGTTTTTGTTTAGTGTTATTAATGAGATGGCAGCTTGCTTATCCTGGGGTTGAGCTTCCAGTCGTCGGTAAATGGTTGGGAGAAAACCGTATGCCCGGTGGCATCATGTTGCCAGAGTTTTATAATGAACTCGGGGCCATGCATGGGACCATCATGGTGTTTTTGGGCGTTGTGCCTTTAGCTGTGGGTGCCTTTGGAAATTATTTAGTTCCTTTACAAATTGGTGCAAAGGATATGGCGTTTCCTAAATTAAATGCGGCGAGTTATTGGTCGTATTTTGTAGGCGGGGTGGTTATGCTTGGAAGTTTCTTTTTACCAGGTGGTGCCGCTCAATCAGGATGGACAGCATATCCACCATTAGCAAATTTAGCAGGTATTGGTCAAACGGTGTGGATTTTGGGAATGGTTTTTTTAATCACATCGTCGCTTTTAGGGTCGGTGAATACCATCGTTACTATTTTTCAATTGCGTGCTCCGGGGATGACATGGTTTCGTTTACCATTTTTTGTCTGGGCCCAATTAGTCACAGGTTTTTTACTTCTCTTAGCATTTCCACCACTTGAAGCCGCTTCTGTATTGCAATTAGCAGATCGCGTTTTTCATACCAGTTTCTTTATGCCGTCAGGTTTAGTTGTGTCCGGACATTTATTGACGGATTATGCGGGTGGGGGAAGTGTTTTATTATGGCAGCATTTATTTTGGTTCTTAGCTCACCCTGAAGTGTATGTCTTGATTTTACCTGCCCTCGGTATTGTCACAGAAATTATTGCCAATAATATCCGTAAACCCATTTGGGGTTTAAAGACCATGATTTATTCGATTATTGGTTTAGGGTTCTTATCATTTATTGTTTGGGCGCATCACATGTATTTAACAAACATGGGAACAGCCATTAGTAGCTTTTTTCAAGCCACAACTATGATGATTTCTATTCCCTCTGTTATTATTCTGACATGTTTATTTATTTCCTTATGGGGAGGGTCTATTCGTTTTAATACACCCATGTTATTTGCTATCGCATTTTTACCAATGTTTGGTTTAGGTGGTTTAACTGGTTTACCTTTAGGTTTATCGAGCCCTGATATTTATTTTCATGATACGTATTATGTCATTGGCCATTTCCATTATGTGGTGGCCCCAGGTACAATCTTTGCCTTATTTGCAGGGATTTATTTTTGGTTTCCCAAAGCCACAGGCAAAAAGCTTAATGAATTCTTAGGCCATTTGCATTTTTGGCCAAGTTTAATTTGCATGAATTTTATTTTCTTTCCGATGTTGATTCAAGGTTTAGCAGGGATGAATCGACGGATGTACGATGGGGGTGCCAGTTATGCGCATACACAACCCGTATTGTATTTGAATGAAGTGATTTCAATTGCGGCCTTTATCATGGGCGCTGTGCAATTGATCTTTATTATTAATGTGATCTGGACATTATTGGCAGGTAAAAAAGAGACAAGTGATAATCCATGGGAAGCAACAACCGTTGAATGGGCTGCACCCAATGTGCCCGGTCATGGAAACTTTACCCATGAAATTATTGTTTACCGGGATCCTTATGAATACAGTGTTCCGGGAGCTCCAAAAGATTATAGTCCACAATTTGAAAAATGACCTGAAAGGTGTCTATGAGCAATAATGATGAATTAATTCCCTATATTGTCGAAGAAAGACCTGATACAGGTTTAAATAATGCGACATTAGGTATTTGGCTTTTTTTAGCATCGGAAATCATGTTATTTGGCGGTTTATTTTCGTCGTATGTGATGTTAAGAACAGGGGCAGCGCAATGGCCTGTGGCCGCATCGGTGGTGAATGTGCCGATCGGAACACTCAATACATTTATTCTCGTGGCATCGAGTATTTTCATTATCTTAGCCTGGGCTGGTCTTAAAGAAGGAAATTTAGGTAAGTATAAAAAGAATATGGCTTTATCAATTTTAGGCGGTT
>JACCDG010267627.1_pt1 | contig 24885 bp, 25 predicted proteins | sample 7442471 | NCBI WGS metagenome assembly JACCDG01 (sample SAMN15323444, study PRJNA562643) | freshwater metagenome | isolation source: river surface water | place: USA:Blue River Watershed | collected 2017-08-17 | reverse complement strand
TTTGGGTGATTAGCTCAGTTTCCGCCAGAGGCGGACCAGCCTAGGGCTGGGGTTACCCGCCCGAACGTACCGTTCGGTACGGGCGGGGAGCGCGCGCTCTTGTCATGAGAGAAAACCTGGGGTAAATTCCAAAATAGAGACGATGTATATTTTTGGGTGATTAGCTCAGTTGGTTAGAGCGCGACACTGATAATGTCGAGGTCCCAAGTTCGAATCTTGGATCACCCACCACGAAAATCACGAAAATTTGCTCCGCAAATCTCGTGACTCGTGGCAGGCCATGCTATAATACAGACCTGCAACAGAGTGTGAGCGACAAAAAACAAGAAAAGAGGTACGGCGTGCTGGGCAGTGGATGCACTGAGTTTGTACAGCGTGCTGGGCGATGAACGGAGTGAATTTTGCACAGCGGGGTAGAGCAGTCTGGCAGCTCGCTTGGCTCATAACCAAGAGGTCGGTGGTTCGAATCCACCCCCCGCAACCACGAAAAAGAAAATTGTTCCAATTTTCTCTCGTGGCCCGCAAGGGCTGGGAGGATTAAAAACTGAGAAGTTTTTAATTTTGAGTGAGCCACGAGATAAATTTTTCTAAATTTATTTTTCGTGGCTGTGACAAGTATGTACTACGTCTACGTTTTAGAGGATCAAAAGGACCAAAGTTTTTACATTGGTTTTACTGAAAATCTTAAACGAAGGATAGAAGAACATCTAGAGAAGAGGGGCGGTAGAACAACACGGTTGAAAGATAATTGGCAGTTGATATACTACGAGAGTTATTTGAGTAAAGAAGATGCCGTAGGAAGGGAGAAATTTCTCAAGGGCGGTTCGGGGAGAAAGTATCTCTACAGGCAACTGAAAAATTATCTCGGTAAAAAAATGGCAGGGTAGTTCAGCTGGCTAGAACGCAGCACTCATAACGCTGAGGTCGCGAGTTCGAGTCTCGCCCCTGCTACATAAGGAAAAATATGGGCTTAGAAAGTGCGTCAAAAAGAGTGGAGAGATATGGCGTAGGTCTGACTGGAAAAGTGGAGCACTTTTCTCGTTCTCATGAAGCAGCAGATGCATCAACCTCTTTGGCAGAAGGCATTATTACGGAGCATGATGACGAAAGAAGGGAAGAGTTGGTGAGCAGTCTCAATATGATGCTGAACGAGATTGGCGTGCCGGCGACCTACCTGGAGGATCTCCACGAGGAGCAGAAGGATCAAGTGAACAGGATTGTTGCTGGATACTTGGGTGCCGTGATTGCTCTTGATTCGCAGGCCAAGATACGGTATAAAAAGGAACTGGCTCAGGTCTTGGGCTAGTACAGAAAAAAATGACACGGGGGCGTAGCTCAGCTGGTTAGAGCGACTGCCTGTCACGCAGTAGGTCGCCGGTTCGAGTCCGGTCGTCCCCGCCAATTGGAAAATGCAGTCTCATGAGAGGCTGTTTTTCTTTTATCCATGCGGGCTAATGGTGGTTCGAAGGTGGTTTTTTGGGACAACAGGACGCTGGCATCTTCTGCCAACCAAGAGAAAGGCTCATTGAGGTTGAAATAAGCGATTTCTTGGTCCTTGAGAGCGAAGTTCGAAGATAAAAGAGAGGCTATTTCTTTTTTGATAGAATCGTCACCTTTATTGAAGATATCGTGCGCTGTTCTGACAAAGCCGATAATAGTCTTCAAGTCTGTGAGAGCGTCTCCGTTGTCCTGTCCGAATTGTTGGAGCCTCTCTTCGATACCCGCTTCTTCATCAATAGATTCAGAATACTTCCGATCGTAGATTTCTTTTGGGATAGCATTATCGATAAACTTCTCGATAAGCGATTCTCTTCGCTTCTGTACTGCTGTGAGTGAAGCGGCTAGCTCGTCTTTGCGTTCAGTAGTCTCGCCTGATATTTGGGCGAGCTGTTCTTTGGACGCTTCAAAAATGAGGTCGAGTATCTCATCGTCAAAGTGGACTTTTTTGGATTCTTTCCCAATGGCCTTGATCAGTTCTTCTTCTCGCAGGTATTTCTGCGAGCAGTGTTGTGTCCCATGGGATTTGGTACAGCGGTAATACGTATGCCCCTTTTTTATTTCCGCTGTTATTTTCAATCCGCACTCGCCGCATATGGCCAAACCACGGAACAAAAACTTCCGGCTGGTTTTTCGGGTCAGGTAGCGTTCAGGAAAGAGTTTCTGTTGGGCTTCGTCGAAGAGTCTTTTGGAAACGAGAGGAGCATGGACACCTTTGTGTACTTGTCCGTTCCATTCGAACAGTCCGCAGTAGAGGGGATTGGAAAGAATACGGTGCAAGCGTGATTTCCCGAGCTTTCTGCCACTTCGGGAACGCAAGCCGTCCTCGTAGAGTTTGTCAGCAAGCCTGAGGATAGACCAGTGGTGCGTGGCGTAGAGTTCAAAGGCAGTGCAGACGTAGGGAGCGGTAGTCGGATCAATCTGAAGGAGCTTTGTTTTTGGATCGCGGGTATACCCAAGTGACTGGCACCCGGGGTATTCACCACGGCGAACCTTTTCCGCTAAACCTCGCTTTACGTTTTTGCTCAAGTCGCGGATGTACTGATTGGCCATGCTAAATTCGATACTCGCAATCACCACATTGTCGTCGGGATTATACTCCCGGTCAGATGTGCGGATTTGTTTGATAACTTCTTTCTGCAAGAGCCACTTCACCAACCCTTCATCAACAGGGTTGCGTGCCAGTCGATCAATCTTCCAACAAAGTACTCCCTGTGCTTTTCCAGACTGAATATATTTAATCATCTCCGCAAAGACCGGTCGTCCTGGCTCCTTGGCGGATTTTGATTCTTGAAAAATCTTTACCACGTGCACGCCATCGCGCTTAGCAATTTCTTGCATTTCAATAATCTGCGATTGGATAGACAGGGATTGTCTGTCTTCGCTTTCGGTCGATTTTCTCGCGTAGATGATGTAGTTCATAGATCATTCAAAATGATAATGACCCAACCGATAATCATGAGAGAAGTATAAAAAAGCCATTCACCAGTGGTCCACAACCAGAATGGTTTGGATCCTTTGTATCGAAACTTTGGATTGGAAAGATTCATAGTGCCCAAATAAAAGGACGACCTCGCCTGGACACAATTCCCTTTCGGAAGCTGTGGCGAAAGTCGTCCTTTCACCGGAACAACTAATAAAAGTTGCTCCTCTTCCGAAACATTGAAATTGTGTCCAAAGTCAGTATACTGCATATTTCTTGGTTCTTCCAAATAGCTCCTAACAAACGTTCCTGCCACTTCACCACCCACGTCGCTTCCGCTCCTCCTCGCTTCGCTCGCCTCCCTCCGGTCGGTGTGGGCTTGGCTCCTACCAAACAAACATTTCTACTTCCTCAAACGCAGTGGCACCCGACGTTTTGCCCAAAGAACAGCCGGTCACCGTGTGGGATCCCTGTACCTCGTGCCCCTCTCACCAGACAGAACCGCCACGGAAATCCGTTAGCGGGACTGTCTGGCTCGCAGCGGTGGGCACGTCCGGTACAGAGACCCACCCGGCCACCAGCCGACTCCTGCTATCAAACGGTAGAGCAGTCAATACGGTGTGCCGTGGCCTTGCAGGGCGACCCGCCGGATCCGATTACAGACCGTCGGGCCCACCTGCATCACGGCACGCTTTTCATATCGTGTGGCAGTGCCACTCTTTTTAACTGCGCGGAAAATGGAATGACACTCTATCTGTTCCGACCCGTGCCCTCGTTCCTATCAGGGTGGATACCCCCCGGCCACCCTTCCCTGATAGACGAGGACAAAACCGCACTCCCGCCAAGCATCGCATAATCAGGACCATTATTAGGCGACCTTCTCGGGGCGAGACATCGCCTAATAACAGATTATGCAGACGCGTGGCGGAGAGGCGGTGGCGGGTCGGGGGAGTGTCATGCTCTTCGGACTTCTTTCCGCGCCCCATGCCGGAGCCGCTTCCTCTGCGCGTCGGGCAGGCCCCTGCCTCGACTGTGGGTTGGGTGGCTCCTTGCGGGCGCCGCTCAATCATCCTCTGAAAAGAACTGATAGGGTGTTCCTCTGCAATTTTTTCCTACCGTGATTTTTCGAATCCTTATTTTTTCTGTCGCCTCTGTCGTACGACGAGAGAATTCTGACCCTTCATTTTTAATTTTCGATTGTATTGTTTCCGTATTCTTTCGATTTTCGAACAGATTCGAGTTTCAGATAAAAAATTTGAAATTTCTTTTATTATTCATTTTTCTTTTTAATGCTTATTCTTTGTGCGCAACTGTGATACTTGTAGATGGTGCAATGTCTGGCCTCTAGTTGGTATTTTTGCTACACCTACCCCGCCGGTTTACTGTATTTAATAAGAATGATGTACCGATTCACCTTCCGTGAGTTTTTTGACGATCGCTCTACACGGAGATACCCAAACTTTTCTAGTTCTGCGATGGCTTTAATAACAGTATTTTTCGAGCAATTAATTTCTGATGCAATTGTCTTTTGTGACGGATTACAAATCTCTTTCCCGTTGAATGTGTGCATTACCAAATTCCAATACACCAGCTTTGCTGGTTTACTGAGCCTCTTATCCACAAGCACCTTATGTGGAAGCATCGAAAATCCCACGTCTTTCCATTTATCCAGAGAATTTTTGGTATATCGTCCCATGAATTCTTTTTTGTTAATCTCCATAATATTGTGTTATAGTTTATTCTTTTGTTTATAGATTTTTACGAGTTGTAGGGCTATATTGCCAACTTTGGCGAGTTGTTCCAGATACATTTCGGCTTGCTCTTGGCTAATAGGAACACCCGATCTTTTTGAAAAGATTCTTTGACATCTTTTGATAAGCGAAATCGAAAAACGTGTATGCATATGTCTATATGCATACTAAAACAGGCACAGCATAGTTTTTGTTGCAGCGTTTATTGCAATATGATGGCTTATCTACGCCATGATATTATTAGTTTTTTGTATTTTTCAATCGGCGAACTCGTGCCTGTTCATTCCGATATAACCGAGTACAGTCCGAGTCACATGTTTTTCTGCCTCCACGCTCCCCATGCGGCAGTGGCCTGCGACAAAGAGTATAAGCACAGAATCGCTCTATATGACTGCGTTCAATATCAGTCAAGAGCTCGAGACAGCATAATGCGAAGTGTCCGAAAATTCTATAGCCTTTAACGGGATTTTCCTGACCCTCATTTTCAATGCCTTTACCTTCCCATTCCTCAAAGTCTCGTATTTCTCGATAAGCAAAGTCGTCAGGATACACCATCACCTCGACAACATTACGTCGTATCTCTTCACGCAAAAAATGACGGTCAGCTTCTGTGACGGACTTCATGTTTTCTATAATATCTGTAAGTCTCGCTATCTTCTGATAGAGGTGAAGCCAGTTTATGGCGCGAACACCTTTATGAGGTGTTAATTTTTCAAGATAGAGATTGTCTTCTTGATAATTTTGTAAATTAATTAGATCGTCGGAATATGGAAAATAACAGAAAGAATATTTCTTGATAAGAAAGCTCGTTATTTCTTCGGTTGTACGTGCCAATGGTATTTTGAGGTACATTCGATCTGGCCAATGCTCCGGTCCTTCATCAATAGCATAGAATCCATTGCTACTGATATGCGAGATGGTTATTTCTTGAATATATTCCTGACGAGAAAACATCTCCCGGTACTCTTTTAGCGTAACTGAGTACTGTCGATTATTTTTAAAATGCCTTCGCAGTTTTTTGATGGTATCATCTGAAAAATGATATCCCATGGGGGAAAGCTTTTGTGGCACTGCTTTACCCGGCTTTGTTTTTTTGAACGAGTAGTTATTCAGGCCGTCTGTTTGTATGTCATCACATGCAACAAAGCGAAAATTATGGGATTGCGTGACGAATTCTACTGGTTTTAGGATACAGCGTGGCATTCTTCGCTTTTTTGGTGCTTACGTATATAATGGTATCATAAATGCACCAAAGAACGCCTTTTTTGGCTCTAATTAAACTCGTTATGGCACACAACAATCTTACAAATGCCAAGAAAGCGAAAAACGACGAGTTCTATACTCAGTATGGCGATATTCAAAAAGAGATTGAGGCCTATTTAGAATACAATCCTGACGTATTCCGCCAAAAAGTGGTTTACTGCAACTGTGATGATCCGTTTGAAAGTAATTTCTTCCGCTATTTTGTGCTTAACTTCAACAAGCTTGGGTTGAAACGGCTCATCACTACCAGCTACAAGCCTTCGCCTGTAGCCAACACACAATTGGGGTTGTTTGGTGATGATATCACTCTTATAAAATCAAAAGGCCGTCCGAAATTAACCGCTAACAAGTTCATTATCAACGAAGTGAATGATGTTGACGATGATGGTGAGTTCAACTTGAAGGATGTTGCTCAGCAGTTACGAGTCAATAAGAACAACGAGTGGACACCACTAGAGGGCGAAGGTGATTTTCGTAGTGATGAGTGCGTTGATTTACTGAAACAATCTGACATTGTGGTAACGAATCCGCCGTTTAGTCTTTTTAAAGAATATGTTAAACAACTTTTTGATTACAACAAAAAGTTTGTGATTATTGGTAATAAAAATTCAGTAACATATAAAGAAATATTCCCATTGATTAAAAGTAATAAAATGTGGTCTGGGAAAACAGAATGGTCTGGTGGATTATGGTTCGTAACAATGGATGTTAGTGACGTCGACAAAGTGATAGATGGTGTCAATATGAAAAATGTTTCTTCTGTTTGGTTTACCAACCTTGACCATGGACGTCGTCATGTTCCATTGCCACTCATGACAATGGAGGAAAATCTCAAATATAGTAAACACAAAGAAATTAAAGGAAAAAAAGCATACGATAAATATGACAATTACGATGCTATAGAAGTTCCGTATACTGATTCTATTCCCAGTGATTATGACGGAGTGATGGGTGTACCAATTACTTTTTTGGATAAATATAATCCTGATCAGTTCGAAATCTTAGGAGCCACACAAAGAGGTTGCCATGATGAGGTGCCTGACATAAAAAAATATGATGATTATTGGGAAGTAAGACAGAACGGCAACAAGACAGGATCTTCTGGTGGGAAAACTAATGAGAATGCAAATTTGGTTGGGAATGATGGAAAAAAGAATTATTTTATAAATAATGAAGGCCGAATAATTCAATCTGCTTATCAACGAATTTTTATTAGGCATAAGAAAAAGTAGTATGAATACACTTTTGAAAACTGACATCACTGTTAAGGATGTCTGTGAAGGATTTGAATATAACGAACTGGAAGGCAAGGGACTATTCGGCTTGTCGGGAACGCTTACTATCCAGCCAGAGTATCAGCGTAATTATATCTATGCTCTAGACGGCGGAAAAAGAGAGGCTGCTGTTATTGAATCGATACTCAAGGGATATCCGATTGGTTTGATCTATTTTAATGTAGTTTCTGAGAACAATTTGGAAGTCTTGGACGGACAACAGCGCATCACGAGTATCGGACGGTTTGTGACGGACAAGTTTGCCATCAAAGATGAAAATGGGATGCAGTACTTCAGTACTATGGCGGAGGACAAGAAAGTCAGAATATTGGAAACGAAACTACTTATCTACGAATGCCAAGGGACAGAAAGTCAGATCAAAGAGTGGTTCAAGACAATTAATATAGCCGGCGTCCCGCTCGTTCCTCAAGAATTGCTCAATGCCATCTACTCTGGACCGTTTGTGACGCTCGGTAAAGAGGAGTTCAGTAATAGCCAAAATGCCAATATTCAAAAATGGAGTGCGTATATCAAGGGCAGTGCCAATCGACAGGCATTTTTTGAGCGAGCTTTAGATTGGGCGAGTAAGGGAAACATCGATGAATACATGAGTATTCATCGGAATGATAAGAACATCGATGATTTAAAAAAATCCTTTAATGACGTAATTGATTGGATCTCTCGTGTATTTACTGATGTAGAAAGTGAGATGTGCGGACTTGAGTGGGGCAGGTTGTATGATACATACCACGAACAAGCGTATGATGCAGTAAAAGTATCGAAGCAAGTACGGCAGCTTCTCAGTAGTTTTGAAGTGAAGGATAGAAAGGGTGTGTTTGAGTATATTCTTGGCGGTTCTACCGATGCCAAACTACTCAACGTGCGCGTGTTCGACGAACCAACCAAAAAATCAGTATACAAAGATCAAACAACGAAAGCTGAAAAGAAAAAGGTGTCGAATTGTCCGCATTGCGCCATTGGGCATGACGTTAACAAGGGTAAGATTTGGAGTTTTGGCGAAATGGATGCCGACCATGTGGCGGCATGGAGCAAGGGTGGCGCAACATCGATAAAGAATTGTCAGATGCTATGTAAGACACATAACCGAGCAAAAGGAAATCGATAAAGGTCCAACGTGGACGGCCTGACTTAACGAATGGGGATAAATTCATGGAAAGAATGAATCTTTCAATTACCCAAAGAATACTCGCTGTATTTATTTACGTAGCGATTTTTACATTTTCTTGCCACTACTTTAGTAATAATTGGGATTTTCTAGTAGACCCAAAAGATAAATATAATCTACTTTTTGTATCTGGAGCTCTCCTGCTTATTTTCGGATCATACATAGCTGAGCCATTTTTTACCAAGCCAGTTGATGTAATCACAAATTCTACGGCCGTAATTTTAGCTCTTTTAAGTATCGACTCTCCTGAAAATTTTGTTGGTTATAAATTTCTTTTTGTTTCTGCTTGTGTCTTACTGATACTTTCTATTCTTGTAATATTTCTTTCAAAATTTCAAAAAATAGAACGATTCCAGAAAGTTCTTTTTGAAATTTTGACAAAGGTAGGACAATCAAAAGTATCATTCTCGTTTATATATATTTTTACGATCTTTTCTTATTTCAGAGATACCCATATCGAGTTTGCATTTTTTCTTACTTTTTGGATTATCTTGATTACTCAGTTTTTTGTGGAAGGTCTATTGTTATGGGCATCAAAAGTTTTAGATTATATATTGAATAGTAAAAAGTACTCAGAAATATTAGGACAAGCGATTGGTTGTGAAAACCCTTTACTTTACAAAGTCGAAATTGATTATACAAAACATAGTGCAAGACCTGTAAAATATGGCGATCTAGTTGCTTTGGAAACATCAGTCAATGTTGGTTCAATAGGGATGGTAGTGGATACAAAGTATCTCTTAAACAAAAGATGGTTAAGCATCTATCTTCTGCAAGACAGTAGCGGAGATGTACTCAAAATAAACTTAAAAGATAAGAAGCTAGTAACTGAACCAAAATCAATCTTTGCGAAAGAGAATTTAGTATATCTTCTAGACTTCTCTAATCTGAATGACGATTTGTTGAAAGCAAAGATTTTTGGTTGTCCACTATACAAGGATATGGAGCAGTTTGTCGGTTACGTCGCCAGCGGTTCAAATATAAACACGCTCAACTTTTCAATCTTAAGAGGAGTAAACAAACTGGAGCAAGAAATTAGCGAGGGGGCGATATTAAAAACATTAATTTATGGGCGAGAAACCCTTTATCAAGTTATAAATGGCAATTCAAAAGAAGAGCATCTTGAGAATTTTGATCGGCATGGTTTCATAATTGGGATTGCTAGAAAACTAGGTAGATACAAGGCAGATACCAAAGAGTTGGATGTGAGTAAGTGGATGCCTTCAATTTTCTCCCCACTCTTCTATGCTTTTTCTGGTAGTGTTTCAGAGGAAAGAATTAAAGAAATAGCACAATACTCTATCGGTCGATTGCCTGACACAGATTTAGAAATTCCAATCAAAGATATGAGTGCAATGGTTACTCATAACACTGCAATTTTAGGTATTTTGGGCATAGGAAAATCTTGTTTGGCTTATGAGTTGATGAAAAGAGCCGCCGAAGAGAAGATAAAAGTTGTATGTATTGATATAACAAATGAATATAAAAAGGAGCTACCTGTGTATTTACCAGCCACTACAGCAATAACATCTGATGACGAGAACGCTTTCAATGTGATCAATACAAAATACGAATATATTCACACTGATGGAAACAAACAAAATCCAGAAAAAAGCGGAAATTTAAATGAATATAAAGAAGTCATTCGAAAAGACTTATGCCAATTTCTTTTTAGCGCCGATAATGTGCCGGAATCAAAGGAATTTGAAACTACTAAGCAAGTCCGCATTTATAATGTGGACTATCACAAAGCGTCTAGGGGTGAAAAGATTGGTTTTAATGTCAATACCACCGATTTAACTCAGGCAGAGAAAACACGGATTATCGCCGAAGAACTTTTTAAGATTTTAATGAAAATTCCGTTAGCGGATGAAAAAAAAGCAAAAGTACTTCTTGTTTTTGAAGAGGCACACTCGCTGATTCCTGAATGGAATTCAGTCGCGAGCGAAGGAGATAAAAGTGCCACAAACGGAACTGCTAAGGTAATTTTGCAAGGTAGAAAGTATGGTTTAGGCAGTTTAGTTATAACTCAAAGAACAGCAAATGTTAGCAAGAGCATTCTCAATCAGTGCAACACAATTTTTGCTTTACGGGTTTTTGATGACACTGGGAAAGGGTTTTTGGAAAATTATATTGGGGCAGATTATGCTGACACCCTTGCGACTCTTGAAGAAAGACACGCTATTGCAATTGGTAAAGGGTTGAAGCTAAAGCAGCCAGTTATAATTCAACTTAACGATAGAAAAAATGTTATCCCTGTAAGTCAAAATGAGGCTTGATATATCAAGCGCTTACTCTTTAAATGATGTAACATAGAATTTTATGTCAGACCAAATAATCACATGCCCAAAGTGTGGAGAACAAATCCCTCTCAATGATGCATTGACTGTCGATATTCGTGAACAATTAAAAGGGGAGTTAGAAAAAGATATCGTTGAAAAAGAACGACAACTTATTCTCAGGGAAAAATCATTGCAAGAGTCAGAGAAGAATGTTGACGGAGAAGTCTCGAAGAGACTTGAAGCAGAAAAGTTGAATATAATGAAGGTAGCCGAGGAGAGAGCTACTAAAAAAATCGAGTTAGAGATGTCTGATTTAAAGAAGGCCGATGAAGAAAAAGAGAAGGAGCTCGAAGAGGTTCGAGCGAAAGCTATGGCCTTTATGGACAAGGCCCGAGAGCTTGAGGCAAAAGATAAAAATCGTGAATTGGAGTATAGTCAAAAAATGGATGAGGCTACCAAGAAGATTGCTGAACAAGCCAGGCAAGATGCCGATGAAGCCAGTAAAATGAAATTGGCTGAGAAAGATAAGCAGATGGAGCAATTGAAAAAAGCGCTCGAAGATGCCAATAGAAAGGCTGAACAGGGATCAATGCAAATTCAAGGTGATGCGCAAGAAACTGATTTAAAATTAGCTTTACAGAGTGCTTTTGCTACTGACACAATCGAAGATGTTCCAACGGGCATTAGGGGCGCGGACTTGGTGCAAACAGTTTTTTCTTCCATGGGTCAGAAACAGGGGATTATTTTGTGGGAGTCGAAAAATGCTAAAGCCTGGAAAGCAGAGTGGGTTACAAAATTGAAGGATGATCAAACAAATATTAAAGCTGATGTCGTGATTATTGCGACGCAAGTATTGCCAGATGGAATTGATACGTTTGGTTTTCGAGATGGTGTTTGGATTACTGGTTATAAATTCGCCTTACCACTCGTTGCCGCCTTGCGCTACCAGCTTTCTGAAATGAATAGAGTGAAACAGTCGTTCGTTGGAAAAGACGCCAAGATGGAGCTTCTGTATAATTACCTTGGTGGGTCAGAATTCAAGAACCGTATCGAAACAATTGTCATGGCTTTTGTTAGTCTCAAGAGTGGTCTTGATACTGAAAAGCGAGCCATGGAGAAAATATGGAGCAAGCGAGAAAAAGAGATTGAACGTGTGATTAAAAATACAACCGGATTCTATGGTGATTTGGAAGGGATAATGGGGTCAGCTGCCTTGCCAAGTATTGAAGCATTGGAGTTGCCTACTGGCGAAGATGATAACGAGGCATTAGAAAAATAATATTTTTTAGATTCGATTATTGCAGAATAAAGAGGAGGGCTGATTTGTTTTAGATGTAAGCGAGAATGAATACTTATCTCATAGAACATAAAATTAAAACACTTGCGCAGTTGTACGAGATCGCAGACGGTAAAAAAGAATTTGAATTTAGAGGATTCAAGTTTAGGCAATGGGACTTTACCTTTGCTGATGGTGCTCTTGGTGATGCATGGATTGCTCGAAAAGAAGTTGAAGCAAGTAATGTTTCAGAAGCAGTAACCGACTTTCGGCGAGAGCTTTTTGACATTGTGCGGCGGGTTTCGTTCGTGAGCCAATGCTTCGCCACAGCAGATATCGAGTCCTTCTTCATTCTTCGCGTTAATGATAACTCATCGGGTGTGTTCTATTATTCTTTTTCTGAGGAAACAGGTCATGTTCCTCTGCATTTTGAAGAGGAAGAGAAAGAATCGTTAGAAAAGTTAGAAGACTTTGACCATCCTATTGCATTTGAATATATCTCACAATCAACACGCTCGGCAACCTACACTACAAAACTTGCAATGCTTATAATTGCCCTTGAGAGCATAGCGGGCGAGGTAGTGCCAGGGAAAACCAACAAAGACTATATAGAAAAGGAGATACTAAAAGATGAGGAGTTATATAATGCAATCTTTCAATACGAAACAGGAATTAGAAATAAAATATTCCATGGCAAAGAGGTTGCGGCTGGCGAAAGGGATTATGCCGGAATTATTTATGGAAAGATTGTTGATTATTTCAATGAGAAATATAATACAAAAATTAGCAAAAGTGTGGTTGGTCCACAAAGAGTACCTTTTGGTAACTATACTGGGTACCATGGATGGTTCGAGCCCTCGACTGTTTTTTCAGACTGGGACTTAAAGAAAATAATCGAAATAAATGAGAATGACCGAACGAGGAATGATAAGTTGGTTAATGGCACTTTCTTTCATATGCTTTCAAAAATGCCTGATCAGTACTAACACCACTATTTTTTTAGGAATAATTTTTTTAGATTTGATTATTGCAGAATAAAGAGGAGGGTCGATTTGTTTTCACTCATCCACAAATATATGGCTAACGTAAGCAGTGAGCTTATCTTAGATCTTCAAACGATTATCAAGGAGGACTACGACAAAGAGCTATCTACTGCAGAGGTGTCCCAAATAGCCAATGATCTGGTCGGCTACTTCGACCTCCTGGGAAAGATGCACCATCGAGATATAAATCGTTCCCAAGAGCCAGAAACGCGCTTGTAGTGCGCATTTCCACCCACCAGAATACAAATATCAAGGCTAAAATAAGCCATTATATGCCATGTGCTATTGACTGATAGCATGTTTTGTGCTATCATGTATAGTCAACAAGATGACCGTTGTTTCTCTGACGCACAGAGAGGCTCATTCACAACCACATTGGAGAATAGCGATGGACCAATCCCACATGCACTGCCTGTGCTGCAATAAGGAGCTTGAGGCTGTAGCCACCGGCTACGATCAGCAACCCGCCGAGGGTGTCGTTTGTCGGACGCAGGGCAATTACGGCAGCACGGCCTTCGACAGCATCGGGGGCGAAGAACTCATCTTCTTCGTCTGCGACGACTGCCTGACCAAGCGCCGGGAGCGAATCCTCTACCGCTACGAACGTGACCCGTTCAAGCAAGATGATGAGCCGCCTACCGTGTCGTGGGCGCTTCACGAGATCGGCCTGCAAACGGTCAACTAGCCCCATCCCAACTGTTACCACCCAACCTAGGAGATTCTCATGAAGAAAGTTACGGACACAGATCTCATCGTGGCGCTCGGCATCACCGAGCTTCAGAGCGGCAGGCTCACGGTCGGCCAAAAGCAGGAGGTGCTCGAGACCTTGGCGTTGGCCGTGACAGACGGTTCACCCCTTGAGAGAGAGCTGATGTGCTGGGCCGACAACGACCCCGACATCGACTGGGTCAAGGGTGAGCCATGGCCACCCAAGCGCAAGCAACCTGCTTGATCAACTTCCAGCCAAAAGGTTAGGTGCAACCGCACCGCAAACGACCCACCTATAAGAGGTCGTTTTGCTTTTGTCTAAATTTTTAGAAAAGAAAATAATTTTTAAGATTTGATTATTACAACACAAACAGGGTGGTCAATTTGTTTTCACTCATCCATATAAAACCACTCCCAAGAGCTAGAAATTAGCACGCCATGAGCTTTTCAATTCGTCTGAGTACCAAGTTAAACCTTCCCATATTTTCCAGCCATTTTACGAGAATCACAGGGCGGTAATCGTTCCCAACTGCGTACCGTCGTCCCCGCCATTTAGGACAAGATGCTTTTCAACCACCCCCGCAAAAGGTGGTTTAAGCTTATATTCAGCCACTTTCCCATCCTTTACGGTGAAGTTCGAGAAGATTTTTCTTAGGAGAAAGTCCAACCCATCCATTTTCTCTACTTTTTTCAGCTTTTGAGCCAAATTCTGGAACAGTTCGAGAAATTCCTGATAAGTCACAATGACGGTCTTATTTTGATTGATTGCTTCACGCACCGCTTCGATTTTCTGGTCAAAGTCCACAATAGCCTTGGTCGTGTTCTTCAAATCTGCCTTGTAGTCTCTTCTTATCGCCGCGTCTTCTTCTTGGGGGATATAGTCCTTTAGTCGGGTCTCCTTGTGTTTTAGAGATTGTCGATTCTTAGTAAGTACCCTAAGTTTTCGCTCGTATTCTTTGGCGTTCTGCTTTTGGACTGTCTGCATATCTTCAAGAAAATAATCGTATACTTCCTTGGTGGCAAGGTCAAAACGGTCGAGAAAATCATAGACGAATTCCATTATGACTTTAGCTCTTGTTGACTTGTCCTTTCGAGGACAGCCTGTAGTATTACAGCGGTAGAAAAAATAATGCTGCTGCTTTCCTTTCTTCTTGGTAGTTATGCCTGTTGACAGGTTTTCATGGCATTCCCCACATAGAATCATTCCTCTTAAGAGGTCAGCCTTTCGGTGTTTTTGATGAATATTTGCTAATTGGAAGTTGCTATTAACCAGGGAAGAGTTCAAGTCAGACTGTTTGTTTATCGTCAAAAATTGCTCCACGGTAATGGCTGGGAAAAAATTGAATAGCTCAGTGAGATTAGCAATATTTTCACCATGAACAAGCACCCCTGTATAAACAGGATTTTTCAGAAAGTCCGATACTCTATTCTTCGTCATCTTATACGGCACGTGCTTGCCATCACTCTTTTTTACCGAATAGTTATTGTCGTTTAAAAACTGAGCAATTTCATTTAACGTCCTCTGACCATTGATTCTCATATCGAAGGCTTTCTGTATCAAAATGAAGTTTTCGTCATCTGGTCTTAGGTATTGCTCTCTATCTTTGTAATAACCATGTGGCGCTTTGTTGCCGATGTACTTCCCTTCCTCGATGCTTCTTTTGTTTCCTCTTCTTACGTTGTGTCCGAGCTGGTCAGAATACTGTTTAGAAAGGACAAAACTAATACCGAGAAGCATTTTTCCAGTGGGTGAATTTTCGAAAAAAGAGCTGACGAATTTTAAATCTTTAATGATTCCTTTATCCAGGAGGTCAATAATTTCTCCTGCCTCTTTCATGTTTCGAGCGAGCCTATCTGGATGCCATGCAATGATGCCATCGTATTTGCCCTTCTTTATATCATCAAGCATGGCCCGAAACTTCACTCGAATATCTGGTTCGCTTGCGGAAGAAGGCTCTTGGATTGGAGGGCCAACCACCTTTAGACCTAAGTCTTCGGCTTTCTCTCGGCACTCCAAAACCTGGTCTCCTAAAGAGCGAGCCTGTTTCTCTGCGCTTTCTGAAGACTTTCTAGCATAGATAACATACCTCAGATTTTTTATGTCTGAGTCGCTATCTTGATTTGGAAGACCAAGACGAAGAAGACTGACAAGTTGTTCGGGGCTTACGGGTGTGTCCATAGGCATTTCGATAAGTTCCTATGAGGATAAAACTCTTTTTTCATAGGCATTAAGGAACTGCATACTTTGATTCCAAAAAGTATCACGTGCTTCCTTAAGAACCATTAGTCGCCTAGCCTTTCTTGTAAGGCGGTTCCTGTAGATTGCGCGTCTAACTTTTGGCTCAAGCTCTTCTATTTTGTAGTTAAGAGCCTTATGCCTAAATATGGGGTAGTATCCTCTCCCTGGGCGTAATTTTTTCGATTTGTAAGTTAGCTCTAAGCAATGACGACAACCGAAATAATCACCGAGCTTATACAATACAGCCACCCTTTTTCCGCAAACGTCACCTGTAGCTTTAAGCGTAGGGCACAAGAACCAATAACGCTTCCCACCAAAATAGCAGTCCGTAGAGTCCAAAGTGAAGGTTTCGTCTATGAAATTAGGAGTCTCAACGCTATTTCCCCAGTAGCGAATTCTGGCATAACTTCCGCCTATCACCATGACCTCCAAATTGACCTCAAGGAGCGTTTTTTCATTATTTCCATACCAAATAAGCTTCTCAGTGCCATTTCGGCTCAAATAATCTAATTCCTTTAATCGAGAGAGTCGAATTTGAGGTAGAAAGTCCGCTTCAATTTTGGGTTGAGTTCGTAGCATATACGTAAGGCTATAGTAACATTTTTGACCGCTACATTAAGATAGAAGATGTGTCATAATTTTTAAAACTTTTTTGACTATCTGAAGGCTAGCGCATGAAAAAAGAGGGGTACCCCCTCGATTTTTTAGCGTTTCTATTTTACTGATTCCTCTGAGCGTGAACCTATCGTATTTTCCGCTTATGCGCCGAAATCATTAGAGAAACCAAAGAGTATGGCTTATCTAAAAGGCTTGAATTCCGCTAATACATGCGAGGGAGAATAATGAAGGTAGAATTAGAAATCCCCCTGTTCTTGAAGAAGCTGGATTATCTTCTCATCGCTTAAAACGTCTCCTCTTTCATCTATTTGAGCTTTTCCCTGATTGTCTCTTTCCCTCTGTCCCTGAGAGAAAAGTACATCTGCTTCCTCACTTGATACCCCGAATTCTTTGGCCACCACTTCAAGATTCGCCTGATTCCTGGATTCGTTCCATTTGTCCTTCTCCATCAAAGATTCCCATCGTTGGTAGAATTTGACGGCTTGCGAGGTTTCTTGAATGGTCACTTCTCCCAATTCGGGAGTGTAGGTTTTAGCAGTCCCATTGAGAGCGTAAATTTTGGCATCTGAGAAGGTTTCCAGGTCATTCTGGGGCAAGACTGCCCATTGAGGATTATTGGAGCTTCTAGCGTCTTTTATCCCGCTAAAGTCGCCATGATACATGACCACAAATCTGCTTCCATCCTTGAAAGTAAGCCACCTACTGTCTTCCCGAATAAGCTGAAACTCCTTTTGCTTCTTGAAAACCTGTTCTAGGGGAGTTCCTTCGTTGATGGCGTATTTTGTCCCCTGATTGATGATGTGGTTGGTCTTGTATACCTGGACAACCGATAGGGCTTTCACTCTCTCGTTTTGGTACTTCGTTTCCTGGGAGGTAGTGCTTTGATGCTGAGAGGAGTCAGCTTGTTCTTGTGCTTTTTTATCATCCTCCGAAAACGCCCAAAGGAAAAAACACAATACCAAGATACCCGCTATGCCAATGGCAACATTTTTGGCCCACTGCATACACATTAAAAGTTAAAAATTGAAATAAAAAAAGGCAACCCTACTGGTTGCAACACCCAACTAGACGATTATGCCCAGCTGTTTGAAGTAGGATTGCCCTTTTCAGGCACAATCCCACCTGCATAAAGCAGGGTCATTTAGTTGGGTGTTGCATTGCAAAGATATCATTTTTTACCCTAAAATAGCAACCAAAATTATCCCCCCGCAGTCTTACTAATGGTCTAATTTTGTTGTAGAATAAATCAATTTCATTCTCTCTGTTTCGTATGGCTGAAGGTGCCAAGCCAAAAATATCTATATTCCATGATGAGTTTGATGCTGAAGCAGAAAACCTTTTTCATGATTTCCAGAAAACTGAAAATTTAGACCTCTTACTCAAATCGGCAGAAACATACCTAAAAAGTAAGAATCCAGAAAAAGAACAAATTCACCATATTCTAAAAAGTCTTTACTATCGCAAAAGGGGCATCGCAGAAAAGGATGATGCTAAAGCACTTATTGAATTTGAGGTTTCTCGTGAGCATTTGCTTAAAGTTGAAGATGAACAATCTGAGGGAGTAAAAACACTTCAACTTGAGGTCTTGGGAAGAAAGCTGAAATTGTCGAACAAAGATAAAAAACAAATGCGTCAGCTTTTTCTTGAATCGGCACAGCTTAATAAGGAACTAGGAAAAGAGAAGGAGTATCACTCGCTTATGGCCCTTCATCACATGTATGGGACATTTGAATATGAAGTTCTTGATGATAGAACCCTTAAAGAAGCTGAATTGATGGCTAAGGAGGGTGAGTTGTCTGGCCAAGAGGAGCTAGCTTACAAAACCAAAGCCCTTCTCCATCAGATAAAGGCAAAGACTGTCTTGGGGCCGAAAGAATCTTTAGAGGAATTGGAGATGGCTTTGGCTGCCACGGAGATGACACAAGATAAATACGGTAAAGAAGAAACGGAGGCGCAGATTCTGTACGCTAAAGGCATGATGACAGTTGGCAGAAATAAAAGAAACGAATTATTTCGAGAAGCTGGCGCAAAGTGGTTGGCTGCAGGAAATCAAGCAGAAGTAATGAATGTCGCAAAAATGTTAGCTCCTTTGCCAGTGAATATTATGGCCATGTTAGAAATGGCCGATATAGTCATTGAAAAGCAGAACGAAATGCTTGCCTCGGTCAGAAAAATGACCAAAAAGCCAGAGGGGGCATACATGCTTTTTTATCATCACTCATACCTGTTAGAACGCTTGAAAGATTTCAAGAAAATCATCACTAGACTGGGTAAAAGTCGCAAGAGATTGACTGAGCTTGGAATTCTTAGAAGCAAACACGAACCTAAGACTTTTAGGCGTAAACTTTCAAAAAAACTTCAGACTATAGCTCAAGAACACGACAGTTTAACTCAGTCCATGAGATTAGACCTGGAGAGCCTTTATATATTCGGGAAAATCTTACTCGACCAGTGGAGTTTTACGATAGGGTACCTTCTCGGATTAAAAAATCCTGAGCTTTTTGATTTCCATCGTCTCTACGATGTCATTGCAGGGAATAAGGATAAAGGACTACTTCAACCTGTATGGGACAAGCATAGAAAGGACATTTTCTGGCTCTACTATCAGTTGAAGGCTTACAGGAATGAGTTCATCGAACATGTTAAAAGGCCCTGGCAAAAAGGGACCACCATGTCTGTTTATGGAGATGAATTTAATCTGTTTATACCGACGCCGCCAGGTTATTTCACTGATGAAGAAGTTGAAAAGAAACTAAAGAGTGTTAGGCATCTGATGCCAAAGGTTCTAAAAGATATGCCTGACGATTATTGGGAAAAGAAGCGACTTAAGCGGACATTAGAAGTAACCTTTTACCGTATAGATGAAATAGTTGAGAAAGAGGACAGAGAAAAAGTTTGGAAGGTTTGGTGTGATATTGGAGGCTCAACTCCTTCCTACGATAAAATAGCCGCTCGACTTATTAATTTTGTTTTCTCCTCCACTGACACTATTCGGGCTATTGTTGAGGAAAATTCGCAAAATGTAGATTTGGGTGAAACAAAAAAGGAGCAGGAACAAGAATAAATATACTATGCATACTCTCGTAGACTGGGTTCAGTTGTCCGCACAGATGAGTGCCTATGAAAACTTTTTCATGCCTACGATTCAGGGCCTCGGTCGGTTAGACTTAGACTTGATAGAAAAAGATAAAGAAATCCTTCAAGGTATTCGTTCAGAGTCCTCTAGGAATTCAATTGAATTCAATTTAGGATTAACTGAAAGTTTTACTCAAGCCTATCTTTGGATTCTTGGCGCTTACGAGGCTATTAGGACGCTGTCGCAGTTAGCTGATAGAGAAGTATTGGTTAATCCTACTCAGGCTAACAAAGAAGTTGCAGAAAATATTCGAAAGGTAAAACACTTCTTTGAAAGAGTAAGAATACCTCTGGCAAAAATGGAGCCAAGTAAAAAGTACGAAGCTACTGATTTTCCTACCGCCTACCCAATATTAGATACTAAGCGGGGTATTGCTTGGCATATCAGTGCTAGCGTTGTGGTTTCAAGGCAAGAGTTATCAGATGAATTTTTGAAATTGAAAGACTTGCTGCCCCAAGTACCGAAAAGCTAACTGCCTTATTGCTTCTTTCTAGAGTTATGGGTAAAGAAAAAAAGTTAACTAAAGGGAGTCATTTTCTTCCTAAGGCTTATCTAAAAAACTTCTTATTAAATGATGAGTTAGTCATATATAAGAGAGGTGAGAAGTTCTTTGATGAGAAAACTCAGCCCGAAGACCGAATTCTTATCGTACAGGGCGAAGATGGATTAAATAATGTTGCCAAGAAGAATAAGCTCTACTTTTGTGATGATATCGAGGGGATGCCCCCAGACTTCATGGAAGATTTTTTTAGAGAAAATGTCGAGGGGGAAATTACCCCTTTGTTAGAAAAGATAAGTAAAATTTCTGTTCACGAACCTATTCCTCAAGATATAAGGGAAGGGGTTAGCCGTCTTATGGCTTCAACGATGTTGAGAGTACCAGGTCATAAAGCCCTCATAGAAGAGCTTTATCATGCTTTTTTCGCTGCCCAATTTGAAATTGGTGGCTTGTCTCAGGAAGAAAAAGATTTCTTTAAGAAAGAATATGAAAAAGAAACAGGGAAAAAGATTTCAGACAAAGACTTAGAGTACGCTTTGCAGAGGTTTATTGATGGTGAATTTAAGCTGACGGTATCGAGCAAACACTTTGTAAAGGTTATTCTTACTACTATCGAGCATTACGCTGCTAAATTCGATGGTATGAAAATGAGCATATTACAAAGTGATGGAACAAACCTATTTTTTACTTCTGACAATCCCGTAGCGTACTTTGTTCCAACCAATAGAGTAGATTTCTACAATGCTCCCCGTAGTATGATGAGCAAATATACGGAAGTATACTTCCCGCTTTCAAAGGACTTTTGCATTATGTTGCATAGGACAGAGCTTCCTGGAATAATGCTTCCTCCTTCGCTAGAAGTCTACCGAGTAATAGAGAATACAATTTCTTGCTTTTCTAAAGACTTCATTTTTTCCCCACTTAGAACAGATATTCTAGATGATTTTGCTAAGGAGTACATCCCTTATCCCTTTAAGCTGGTTAGAAAGTAGTAGTCATCCAATAATAGATTCAATCCTGTTCTGTTAAAAGCATTCAGAGGCTTGACGAGTACGAGGTTTTCTATTAGTATTGAGCATCATTCTTTCACAACCAGGAGATACCAAATGGTACATCCATACATCGGCGTAACAGGTTTCATGTCTGCTCAAGAAGTGAATGAGGTACTTCAAGGGCTTCCGAGCGAATCGCCACGAAAGCTCATGGTCGGAGTTCTTGCGAGTTCCAAAACCATTCAGAGAATCCCGAATAAGTGGCCCAATCGCTACCCGAACCCAGAAGATATTGCAGGGATATTCGTCGGACATCCTGCGGCCTTGAATCTCGTGCATTTCAACACAAAAGAACCAGAGCGTCTCTTGGCGCAGATGGTCGAAGTCACCGAACTTGGCGGCGGAAACTTTCACGGTTTTCAGCTCAACCTCAAATGGCCAAATCCACGAACTATCGAGGACTACAAGGAAAGATATCCAGAAAAAGTCCTCGTACTCCAATGTGGCGGAGGTGCGCTTGTCGAGGTGGGTGAAAACCCTCGGAGCTTGGCCGATGCCGCCAAGATGTATGAGGGACTTTGTGAATATCTGCTCATCGACCCAAGCGGTGGGTACGGTATGCCTTTCGATACCGCTAAAGGGCTGGAGTTCCTGAAAGCTCTCCATTCTTCCGTAAAGGGAATGGGTTTCGGTATCGCAGGGGGTCTTAGTCCTGAGACTCTCGATTTGCTGGAACCAATTGCAGAGGCCTTTCCAGATACCTCGATTGACGCTGAAGGTCGTCTACGGGATGGCAATGACCATCTCGATGTGGCAAAGGCAAGGCGCTTTGTGGCGCAGGCAGACGCAGTCTTCAGCCGATACGTAGCATGAATTCCTAAAGGTCATTATCAAAACTTCGGAGCCTGACCAGCTCCTTTTTTCTTACCAAAAAACAGGCAGAGAGCCTGTTTTATGCCTTATAAAGTTCGAGAAGCTTTTTCCTATTCTTCTAAACCTTCATTGCCAAGAGTAATTTCGTCACCGTCACGGTCGATAACTTTACCATCCTCAATATCAGAATCGCTATTTTCGGCATCCTGGAGGATACTAGTGATTTTCTCAAGGTCGCTTTTTTCGGAGTCCATAATCATAATAATCACGGCTATTCTAGCGCTAAAGAACCACTTCAGCAAGGGAAAGGGAGGATAATGAAGGTGTAAATTCACATAGATTCCTTTTTAGTAAGCCTATTTCTGCCGTATTATTTATGATAGCTTTATAAAGTTCGTGTAGAGTTCTAACTTCCCCGCCAAAGAAAACGCCCGCAAGGGTGTTTTTTATTTTGTGCAAAAATGGTGAGAGTGGAGTAGAATAGAGATACGTATCTCTAGAATTTTTTAGCACTCTTTTGTATGAGAGCCAAACGGATATTTGTTATCATCGCGCTTTTGTTGTTCGTGCTCGGGCTCGCCATAGTGCGGCAGAGACGAGAAGCGAGGATGGACATCCAGACGCCGGTTGCCACTCCGACTCAGAGTGAAGTCCGAGGGCAAATCACAGCCACTCCAGTGCCGACCAACTTGGTGACGGGTCCGGGGGACTATGAGTATATCGTCATGCTTGGCGATGTCGAACGACGCTACCTCATCCATGTGCCACCAACGTACGACAAGGTGCAGGCCCTGCCACTCGTCCTCTTTTTTCATGGGGGTGGGGGCAATATGAATCACTCGTCTCGTGCTTATGGTCTGAAAGAAAAGTCAGACAAAGAAGGATTTATCATTGCCTTTACCAATGGTGACAGTCGTCTGCCCAAGGACAAGTTTGCCACCTGGAACGCTGGCAATTGTTGCGCTCATGCCCGCGATGCCAAGCTTGATGACGTCGGGTATACTCGCGAGGTGCTCAAAGATATTGAGAGTAAGTTTGCGATCGATACGACTCGGGTGTTTGCCACTGGTATGTCAAATGGCGGTATGATGGCACATCGGTTGGCCTGTGAGATGGCCGACACCTTCAAGGCGGTCGCTTCGGTCACCGGGACAGACGGGACACTCTCCTGTACACCCGCTCGCCCGATATCGGTCCTTCATATCCATGCCAAAAACGACGATCATGTGCTCTTTGAAGGTGGTGCGGGCCAGGAAGCGTTCAAAGATCCCGAGAAGGTCGCTGACTTTGTGTCGGTGCCCGAGACCATTGCTCGTTGGGTCAAGCGTGACGGATTGAATCCGACACCTAAGCGGGTGCTTGAAGTATCTGGGGCGTACTGCGACCTCTATACGGGAACCGACAATACCTCGCAGGTCAAACTGTGTGTGACGGATACAGGGGGGCATTCGTGGCCAGGCACACGACAAGCAGTACTGCGAGAGAAGGAGGCCTCATCACGGGCCATCATCGCCAACGATGTTATTTGGGACTTTTTTAAAAATCAACCATAACCTATGAACGAACTCTTTCGGAAAATTGCACATCGAGCATCGCTCCTCGTGGGCTCGCCATTGGCCTTTGCTGGCGCGGTCGTCGTGGTAGCATTCTGGGCGCTGTCGGGCAAATACTTTGAGTATTCGGATACCTGGCAACTCGTTATTAATACCGGGACAACCATCCTCACCTTTCTCATGGTGTTTCTCGTCCAGAATACCCAGAATCGTGATGGGCGGGCTATGCAGCTCAAGCTCGACGAGCTCATCCGGACCCACAAGACCTCTCGGAACCAGTTGATTGATCTCGAAGATCTCTCAGATGCTGAGATGGAAGTGCTCCATACACAATTCCAAAAGATTCGTGAGAAAGCCTCTAGGAAATCTCACATTGCCTAAAAACGTATTGGCGAGATAGGAGGAGTAGTCACGGGACTACTCTTTTTTTGAGTGATGGCGAGGTAGATACGGAGTCCGGTCAGACCACAGACGAGGGTCGCAGAGAGTCCATAGAGCCAGAGCATCCACCACGCGCGGGAATCACTCCCAGCGAAATAGCCGTGCCCGAGGAAGAGGAGATAGGTGAGAAAGCTTGAGTAGTGGAGGGCCCGCCACTTCTTGAGAGAAATGCCGCGTCCCTTGAGTTCTGAGGTGATGACGAGGGCGAGGATGCCGTAGAGGGCGACGACACCGATGCCTACGGCCCAGCGCAAATCATATCCGAGGTGTGATGAAAATTCACGGACCAGGAAAAACGGGATGAGCGCCTCGGCAATCGTCAGCCGGAAGTAGCTGTCAAAAAAGAAGCTAACAAAGTGTCCTACTACCGCAATCCAAGCCATATGAGAAAAGAAGCGATGCATGTCGTAGTTGAGGGCTGGCGGGAGGAGAGTAAAAACGAGACGAGTGGTCATCAGGAGTCCGTTGACCACCACAATAGTAAGGAGGATAAAGGCGACGACACCACTCGCGCGGCCGATGTACCAGGCGAGAGAGGGTTCAGTCGCATCAAGGAGTCGTTCGCTCGTGTGCGTGGCATATTCGGCGTAGAGGGGGTTGGTCCCACGGAGTATCTCAGTGCTGTCGGTGGTCCCATCGCCATCTGTATCGGGATTGGCAGGATCGGTGAGGTAGACGGATTGCTCGGCTTGATCGGTGAGTCCGTCAGCATCCGTGTCTTTGACGGTCGCTTGGGCCGGTGTCGCGAGGACCGAGCCGAGGATTATGAGGGTGATGAGCAAATTTTTCAAATTATGGTTTCCAGACATAGGGTTCTGCGTGAGAATTTAT
>JACCDG011397943.1_pt1 | contig 24888 bp, 25 predicted proteins | sample 7442471 | NCBI WGS metagenome assembly JACCDG01 (sample SAMN15323444, study PRJNA562643) | freshwater metagenome | isolation source: river surface water | place: USA:Blue River Watershed | collected 2017-08-17 | reverse complement strand
ATGCCATGATGAGAGTTCCGATCCCGAAACCCCAAACCGTCATGACGGCACCAGTCTTCGTCTTCCCTAACTTCTCTGCGATAAGGAAGTAACCGGCGAGTGCGATCGAATCCAGGAAGGCGGCGAGAAGACCGATCCCATCAAGGGTGAGCCCCTTCCAGACCTGAGTTACCACCATCAGGCCTGAGAATGCGAGCGCGAGCGCCAACCAAAGGAGTCTGTCGACCTGTTTCTTGAGGACGAAACGCATGAAGAGGAGGATCCAGATCGGTGCCGTGAACTCGATAAGGAGAGCGGTGCCTAGATAGATCCGCCCGATCGCGACGAAGTAGAGGGCTTGGACGAGGACGACCGCTACGACGCCGAAAGCGATCAACCACGGTATCTCTTGGCGAGTTGCTCGGAGTTCATGACGTTTGAAGAGGAGGAAGAAGATGATGAGGATGAGGAAGGCGCCACCACTTCGCGCTTGAGTCAGGCGCCATGGCGAGAGGCCTTCGGCGAGGACGACCTTTGCTACGACACCATTGAAGGCGAAGAGAGTTGCCCCCAGGATCAGATAGATCTCGCCGCGGAGCTTCTCAAGCATCCGCGCACTCTATATGACGAAGAAGTTGTGAATCAGAAGGCGGATTCTGCTAACTCCATGATCGAACCATCTTCGGCTTCGACGATCTTTCGATCTGCGGTGATGTGTGGCAGGACATGTGAGACGAAGTACTTCGCAGCCGCGACCTTGCCGGTGTAGAAGTCCTTGTCTTTGCCATCAAGTCGCGTGATCGCGATCTCCGCTTGACGCAGCAAGAGCCATGCGATCACGACATCACCGACTGCCATGAGAAGTCGCGAGGTGTTGAGTCCGATCTTGTAGAGCTCCTCTGACTTCTCTTGTGATGCCATAGCAAGTCCCACGAGATTGGAGATGATGGCGCCGACTTCACTGAGCGCCTTACCGAAGGCTTCTTTCTCAGCAGCGAGTGCACCGCCAGATGCGGCGAGGGCTGCCATCTCCTTGGAAAGACGGCCGATCGCTTGTCCATTGTTCTTGACGATCTTGCGGAAGAAGAAATCGAGACCTTGGATCGCAGTTGTACCTTCGTAGAGGGTGTCGATCTTCGCATCTCTCACATACTGCTCGAGTGGCCAGTCCATGGTGAAACCAGAGCCACCGAATGTCTGTAGTGATTCGGTACCAAGAAGGACCCAGGACTTCTCGCTGCCATATCCCTTGACGATTGGAAGGAGCAAGTCATTGAGCGCTTCCAACTCATCGATCTTCTCTTGGTCGATCCCGTCTGCTCTTCCGATTGCGATCGCATCTTGGATCGAGGCGGTGTAGAGGACGAGCGCTCGCATTCCTTCGGCGTAGGCCTTCTGCACCATCAAAGATCTACGAACATCCGGGTGCTTGATGATCGTCACTCGCGGGCTTGCCTTGTCGGCCATCTTCGTCATATCTGGGCCCTGCACGCGTGATTTCGCGTATTCCAAGGCGTTCTTGTATCCGGTAGAGAGCGTTGCGATCGCCTTGGTACCGACCATCATTCGCGCGAATTCGATGATCTTGAACATCTGCGCGATTCCGTCATGGACTTCACCAAGAAGGTAACCAACCGCTGGCTCCTTCTCGCCGAGATTCATCTCGCAGGTCGCTGAGACATTGAGACCCATCTTGTGTTCGACATTGGTGACATAGACGCCATTTCGCTTACCGATCGCACCAGTCTCGGGATCGAACATGAACTTCGGTATCAAGAAGAGCGATAGCCCCTTAGTGCCTGGACCATGACCTTCTGGACGTGCGAGTACGAAGTGGACGATATTCTCGAAGATATCGGCATCACCGGATGTGATGAATCGCTTCGTTCCGGTGATGTGCCAAGTTCCATCCGCTTGCTTCACAGCCTTCGAACGACCTGCGCCGACATCGGAACCCGCATCTGGTTCAGTGAGCATCATCGTTGCGCCCCACTCGCGATCGACCATGAACTTCGCGATCTTCTTCTGGAAGTCATCACCGAGTACATATGCAACTTGAGCGAATGCGAAACCTGATGCATAGATGTGCACTGCTGGATTGGAACCCAAGACCATCTCTGCGATCGCCCAACGAACGGATGGTGGGATCAGAGTGCCACCGAGTTCCGCTGGAACATCGATCTTTCCCCACTCACCCTCGACATAAGCGCGATATGACTTCTTGAATCCTGCCGGCAGAGTCACATTGCCACTTGCTTTGTCGAATGTCGTTCCTTCACGATCACCTTCGACGAAAGATGCAGCGAGATCGTTCTCGGTAAGTCGTTTCACTTCTTCCAACATCCCCATCGCAGTCTCGCGGTCGAGATCTGAGTAGATGGAGGTGCCGAGGATCGACTCTCGCCCGAGGAGATCGAAGAGGCAGAATTCGATGTCTTTGAGATTGGCGCGGTAATGGCTCATGGGCTAAGAATGCTACTGAGTAGTAACTTACGCAACAGTAGAGCTGTCGGGGCCAATGGAGCGGGCGACGGGAATCGAACCCGCGCTGTCAGCTTGGGAAGCTGACGTGATGCCATTTCACTACGCCCGCATGCGTGGGAGGCGGTTCGGAACTAGGCAAGAATAGGTGGGAAAGGTAGGTTCGCCAACCGTGTTACTGAGCGATCGAGACATCAAAGAGCAGATCTCCGCAAAACGTGTGGCTATCGAGCCTTTCGATCCAGCGATGGTCCAACCCTCCTCGGTCGATGTTCGCCTCGACCGCTTTTTCCGGGTCTTCGAGAACCACAAGTACTCCGAGATCGACCCCTCGGTCGAACAGCCGGAACTGACCCGCGAACTCGAGGTCGCCCCCGATGAGCACTTCATCCTCCACCCCGGAGAGTTTGTCTTGGCGAGCACCTACGAGGTGATCACGCTTCCCGATGACATCGCCGGCCGTCTGGAAGGGAAGTCATCTTTAGGGCGCCTTGGTCTACTCACTCACTCCACTGCTGGATTCATCGATCCCGGATTCTCAGGTCATATCACCTTGGAGCTCTCCAATGTCGCGAACCTTCCGGTGAAACTTTTTCCTGGGATGAAGATCGGTCAACTCTGTCTCATCAAACTCTCATCTCCTGCCGAGCATCCCTATGGTTCGGCCGTTTATGGTTCCCGTTATCAAGGTCAGCGCGGACCTACTCCGAGCAAGTCCTGGCTCAACTTCCACAAGAGCAAGATTCAGTAGTCCACATCCGATCCTTGCTCTCAAGAATTGCTCCTAGGATGAGTACCTCGAGAGAGAGGTAAGTCATGGAGATATTCCTATTCGTCGCTGCGATTGCGTTGATCGCGTTCTTCTTGGTCTCGCAATACAACAAGTTGATCCGCCTCAATGTCCAAGTCGATGAGGCCTTCGCGCAGATCGAGGTCCAACTGCAGCGCCGTGCCGACCTGATCCCCAATCTCGTCGAAACGGTCAAGGGATATGCGAGCCATGAGCGCGAGACCTTCGAGAAGGTGACCGAAGCGCGTGCGAAGTCACAGAGTGCCAACGGCATCGCTGATGTCGCCGCCGCAGACAATATGTTGACGCAGGCACTCAGAGGCCTGCTCGCCGTCGCTGAGGCATACCCAGATCTCAAGGCTTCTGCGAACTTCATCCAATTGCAGGAAGAACTCTCAACCACCGAGAACAAGGTCGCCTTCGCCCGACAGTTCTACAACGACACCGTTCGCACCCTCAACACCGCAGTGAAGACCGTGCCGACCAACTTCTTCGCTGGCTTCGCCAAAGTGGGAGAGCGTGAGTTCTATGAAGTCGATGATCCGATTGCTCGTAACGTACCTAAGGTGAGTTTCTAACTCCGAAGATGGCCTCTTTCCGCACCCTGCAGGATTCCAATCGTCGTAAGACGATCGGATTGTTATTGGGTTTCGGTGCCTTGCTCTGGGTGGTCAGTTACTCTGCGATGAGCTATTTCGGTGCTACCGGCATAGGAGTGATACCGATCGCGGTTGCTATCTCACTGATCTCAGTCTGGGGTTCCTTCTACGCATCGGATCGATTGGTCTTGACAATGACGGGCGCTCGCGTCATCCAGGAGAGTGACAATCCGAAGCTCTTCGATCTCGTGCAAGAAGTCTGTTTGGCCTCCGGACTTCCGATGCCGAAGGTTGCGATCGTCGTCGACCAAGCACCGAATGCTTTTGCGACTGGTAGGGATCCAGAGCATGCGCTGATCGCATTCACGACGGGGATCTTGGAAGCAATGGACCGCGATGAATTACAAGGAGTCGTCGCGCATGAGATGGCACATGTGGCAAATCGCGACACATTGGTCTCTGCTGTGGCAGCGACGACTGCAGGGGCGATCGCGCTTATCAGTGACTTCCTGATGCGCATCCTTTGGTTCGGCGGAAGAAGAAATCAGAACAATTCGAATCCGTTGGCTCTCATCCTCTCCTTTGTCGTGATCCTCTTGGCCCCATTGGCGGCGATGCTTCTAAAGTCTGCGATCTCACGTAAACGTGAATCTTTGGCAGACGCGACGGCAGTCCAATTCACACGAAATCCGACTGGCCTACGGAAGGCGCTCGAGGTCCTGGCCCGCGACTCGACCGTGGTCCAACAGAGATCGACGGCGGTCGCCCATATTTGGATCGAGTCACCGTTGGATGCGAAGGCAGTATCGAAGCTCTTCTCTACTCATCCACCAATCGAAGAGCGGATCGCGACGTTACGGAAGCTGGAGAGCGGCGGTCTATAACGGAAATGTGAGGATGAACCTCGCGCCCTTTCCTGGCTCTGACTCCACTCGTACATCCCCACCATGCGCTTGCATGATCGCTTTGACGATGGAGAGCCCGAGGCCACTTCCCTCCGTCTTGACCGATCGTGTCCGCGAGGAATCTGCCCGATAGAAACGCTCGAACACCCTCAACTGGTCTTCTTTTGCAAGGCCTGGACCATTATCAGAAACGCTCACTTCAGTCGCTGATTCGCCTTCACGGATCTCAACGACGATCCTCGTCCCGGCAGGTGTGTGTGATCGTGCATTCTCCAAGAGATTCGCGATCACTTGGTGGATCCGATTCTGATCCCCCAAGACATAAGACTCTTCTTCGGGAAGATCGACCTCGATCGGATGATCGGGACCTGCGACACGTGCAGAGGCCACCGCACCACCTATAACCTCATTGAGATTGACTGGAAGCTTTGCTACCTCCAAGGATTGATCGAGGCGAGCGAGTAAGAGAAGGTCTTCGACCAAGGTACCCATTCGAATCGATTCATCTTCGATCCGTTGCACGATCTCCTTAGTCTTCTCTTCGCCGGTGATGACTCCTTGCCGGTAGAGCTCAGAGAACCCACGGATCGCAGTCAACGGGGTGCGGAGTTCATGGCTCGCATCAGCGACGAAACGACGCAACCTATTCTCACTCTCTACCCGAGCTGCGAATGATTCTTCGATACGCGTGAGCATTTGATTGAGCGATCCAACTAGTCGACCTACCTCGGTATGTGGTTTTGCAGTGGGAAGTCGCGCTGAGAGATCACCTTCTGCGATCGCTTCTGCCGTGCTCTCCACAGCAGCGAGTGGTCTGAGGCTTATTCGGATCGCGCGACGGGAGAGTGCGGCGATCAGGATCAAGACCACGATTCCGATGAGAGTGAGGAGGTAGCGAAGTTGATCGATATTCTCCTGGACGTTCTCTAGCGATTGTGATGCAACTACAACGCCGATTCCGGAAGGAAGTTCCAGAGCGAGGATCCGATACTCCCCATCCTTGCTATCGAGCGTGAAGGGCGAGCCGTAGGAGATCCGATCTATCACTCGATCCAGTGTCATCTCGATCTTGGCGACGCTGAGATCGCCACCGACACTTCCGATGACATTTCCATCTAGATCAATGAGGGTGATCGCAACAGCGGACGGGACGCCGCGGATCGGCTCTAACGGGCGAAATGGCCGATCATCGTTGATCTCGCCCTGGATACCCGCTCGATCGAGACGGATGATGCTGTTATCGACGATGGTGACGAGTTGTGCATCAACCTCTTCTATGAGGAATGTCCGATAGGCGCTCTGCGCAGCGAATCCAGAGAGAAAGAATCCGAGAGCCACGAGAAGTGAGATGCCCAATACCAGGCGATTGCGGAGCGTCCAATCGCTCGGTCGCCACGAGGTAGTAGGCATCCTCATCAAGATGACTAGATCAGATCACTTCTTCGCTGGAAGGCGCATGCGATAACCGACACCGCGGACGGTGTGGATCAATGGCGGCTCATAGATATCGATCTTCTTTCGAAGATAGGAGATGTAGGTCTCGACGATGCCAGCATCGCCACGGAAGTCGTATTGCCAGACATGATCGAGGATCTGTGACTTGCTCACCACACGATCGGCATTGATCATCAGATAGCGAAGGAGAGTGAACTCTGTCGGCGAGAGGTCGATAAGTTGACCAGCGCGACGAACCTCATGTGTCGCCTCATCGAGTTGTAGGTCGGCAAAGCGGACCAACTCGTCATTGACCTTGTTCTCTGTCACGCCAGTACGGCGAAGGAGTGCGCGAAGACGTGCGACGAGCTCTTCTAGGCTGAATGGTTTGGTCATGTAATCGTCGCCACCAAGGGTCAACCCGCGGATCTTGTCGTCGGTGGTGTCCTTCGCAGTGAGGAAGAGGACTCCGACATCTTGTCCTTCGGCTCGCAGCTGTCTGCAGACTTCGAAACCATCGACGTCGGGGAGCATGACATCGAGGATGAGTGCGTGAGGCTTGAACTCCTCAGCCTTGAGAAGTGCCTCAGCACCGCTCGCGGCAGTGGTGACGTCGAATCCCTTGTCCTTGAGTTTGAACTGGATCATCTCTCGGATGTTCTTCTCATCTTCGACCACAAGCACCCTCTGGTCGGTTGCGGTAGTCATGGCTGCACCTCGTCCTATCTTCTCGTCCTACTCAGACCCTTCGTTAGGGCTCTGTGGACGCGAGCATCTCCACTGAATCTGGGAGATTCCTGGGAGATAGTTGAATCCTAGAGGTGATTTCGAAGAACTCTTTATGGCTTCACTGAGCGTAGGAGCGCCTGCGCGACATCGAGCACTTCGACCTCGGCGCCCTTTGCTGTGACTCCATCCGAGACCATGACGCGACAGAAAGGGCAGCCAACTGCGATCTCCTCGGCTCCGGTATTGATTGCCTCTTCGACTCGGTTGAGATTGATCCGCGAACCGAGTTTCTCCTCCATCCACATCCGACCGCCACCTGCGCCACAACAGAACGATCGTTCCTTGTTGCGAGGCATCTCAACGAGATCCGCACCAGTTGATGCGAGGAGTTCTCGAGGTGGTTCGTAGATCTGATTGTGTCGTCCGAGATAACAAGGATCGTGATAGGTGAGTTTCTTCCCTTCTCCATTCTCCTTCGCAACCGGCTTCAATCGCCCTTCACGGACGAGTTGATTGAGAAGTTGGGTGTGATGGACCATCTCGAATTCGTAGCCACTCTGTCGGTAATCACGACCAATCGTTGTGAAGCAATGGGGACAGGTGACGACCACCTTCTTCACTCCGCGATGGGCGAATACCTCACTCAGAGTCTCGATATTCTCTCGAGAGAGGATTTGATAGAGGAACTCATTTCCGGCGCGCCTTGCAGGATCGCCAGTGCAGGTCTCACGTTTTCCTAGGACACCAAAGGAGACCCCGGCCATGTGGAGTAACTCTGCTACTGCTTTCGTCGTCTTCTTGCCGCGCTCTTCGAACGCTCCAGCACATCCGACCCAGAAGAGATACTCGACATCTTCAGGGATCTCCCCTTCGATCTTTCGAATCGGAAAGTCACACTCGGCGATCCAGGCATCTCGATCCTGACGATTCGCTCCCCAGGGATTGCCGGCTTTCTCGAGATTGCGGAATGTGCCACCGAGTTCAGTCGGGAACTCTGATTCGACCAACACTTGGAAACGACGCATGTTGACGATGTGATCGACATGCTCGATATCGACCGGGCATTCGTTGACGCAAGCACCGCAACTGGTGCAGGACCAGAGGACATCGGGCGAAATCGGAGCATTTTCGAGCCCGACGATCGGTCCAGTCGATGGGATCTTCGAGAGCGCATGGTCGCGCATCGCCATGATCAGGAGTTTCGGACTCAGAGGCTTCTCGGTATGCCAAGCGGGACATTGCGATTGGCACCTGCCGCACTCAGTGCAGCTCGCCATATCGAGCAGGCCCTTCCACGAGATATCCGCTGCCGTGCCGATGCCGAAGACGTCATCTTCCTTCGGATCCTCGAAGTCGATCGCCTTGCCATGCGAGAGCATCTCGGGAAGGGCGCCTAGCGTCGGCTCACTCCCAGGATTTCTCTTGAAGTAGATATTGAACGGTGCGAGGAATCGGTGCCAGGCAACACCCATTGTCAATTGGGATGCGACCACGACGAACCAGGTCATGGAGACGATGATCTTCAGTGATGCGACGAGGATGATCAACGCTTCGATCATCAGTGGATCGAGGCCATTGAAGGCATAGATCACCGGCATCGTCAGTGCGTAGTTCCAATCGAAACCATCGACACCAAGAAGCGCTCCCTCGAGTCCACGAAGCGTGATGACACAGAAGACGATTGCCAGGATCACGAATTCGACGAAGTAAGCCTTTCCTTGTCCTGATCCGTAAAAGCGAGAACTTCTCCCACGTCGTGTGAAACGTGTGGTTTGCCGGATCGCGATCAGTGTGACGATGCCGATACCAGTAAGCCATGCGATCGCATCGACGAAGAGTTCATAGCCGACGAAGTGACCGATCACTGGGAGATAGAAGGAAGGTGAGATCGTCTGACCGTATGCAGTCAGTAGCGTTCCAGAGAGTGCGACGAAGCCGATCATCACGAACCAATGTGCGATCCCGCTTGCGGTGAAGTTGAGCATCTTGCTATGGCCGAAGATCTCCGAGAGTGTTCGCTTGAACCGCACCGATCGCTCGTTGGACCTCGTCGGGTCTGCTTGGCCGCGACGGATTCGCATCACGAGCTCTCGCGCCCGCACCGCGAAGAGGATCACGCCGATAAGGGTTAGGAGATAGGCGAGGAGAGCGAGCGCGTTGGGAAAGAGGCCGAGTGGATCGGGATTCATGCGGAAAGGGTAGGCGTTGAGAAGTTATCCACAGGGTTATCCACGGATGTGGAGAGTTACAGCGTTGTAGTTTCGACTATCGCCAGCGGGTAGCAAGGGTGAAGCCGACGCCGATGAAGCCGAACCCGACGAGCATGTTCCAGGCACCGATATCGGGGATTGGATAGAGGGTCTCGGTCATATAGAAGATGACGATCCAAATCAGTCCAATCACGAATGAGGCGAGCATGACGGGCACGAGCCAGCGAGGGCTCTCCACGCTCTCATCGAGTGGTGCGACCTCGACCTGAACGGGGCGGTCATCCTTCTTCTTACGCTTCTTCGATACCGGCATAGCGGAAGGTTACCTGATGTGCGAGAGCATTTCACCATGATCGCACCTCGCATCGCGGTGATCGATAACCGAGACTCATTCGTCTTCAATCTCGTCCGCTACCTCGAAGAGTTGGGCGCAGATTGCACCGTCTTTGGTAACGAGGTCGAGCCGGAGATGCTTGCAGGGTTCGATGGCGTGATGATCTCGCCGGGGCCGGGCGCTCCGAAGGATGCCGGTAACTCGATAGCGGTCATCGGTTGGGCTCTTGCGCAGAAGATGCCACTGATCGGTGTCTGTCTAGGACTGCAGGCGATCGCATCTGCATTCGGAGGATCGATCGTCCGCGCAAAGAATTTGATCCATGGTGGGACCTCGAAGATCGATCATGATGGAGTGGGGATCTTCGAAGGAATCCCACAAGGTTTCAAAGCGACGCGGTATCACTCACTTGCCGTCAGTGACTTGCCTCCTATTCTCATCGCTACGGCACACAGTGAGGATGGTGAGGTGATGGCGCTGCGACATATGAGCGCTGCGATTGTCGGCGTGCAATTTCATCCAGAGGCTGTCCTTACCGAACATGGACATCAACTCTTGCGGAATTGGTTGGAGAGCCTCGCGAAGTAAATCCTGTAAAAGGCTACGGATTACTTCCCTCAGGAGTCGTCGCCGCTTCAGGAGTATTGATAGTCACTGTGACGAAACTTCCAAGAGTCCTCGTCTCGCCTGCCTCTGGGGCTTGGGCAAGGACGATGCCTTCGGGTTGATTCGCGTCATAAGCCTCGACGATTCGGACCAAGAATCCTGCTTGTGTGAGAGTGGTTCGAGCTTGGATCTCGCTCGCGCCGATGAGATTCGGCACTTTCACGTTTCCGCTTGCGATCTCGAGGATAACCGCGCTTCCTGCAGGCAACGTGCTTCCCGGAGCTGGATTCACGGAAATCACGGAACCCGGACTCAACTCGGAGTCGATTGGAATAGTGCGAGCTACGCGAAGTCCTGCAGCAGCAAGGAGAGTGCGCGCTTCCTCCAAAGTCTTACCGATGATCTCAGCAGGGACGGTCGTATCTCCAGCACCATCGGAGATGGTGAGAGTGATTGCGCTTCCCTTCTCCACTCGTGCGGTCGCGACAGGAAGTTGCACTGCGATGCGATCCTTAGGGATCCGTTGATCCGGAGCGCGCTGAACCGTGATGGTGAAATCACTGAGCAATTCGCGCGCCTCGCTCTCGGTAAGGCCGACGACATTAGGGACGGTGATCAAAGAGTTATCGCCTGGACGTAGTAGGAAGGAACCAATCGCGAGGGCAATGACTGCGACGATGGCTGCGATTGCGACATTCCTCCGCGGGATCTTGGTGACAGGTAATTGAGTGGTGATCTCCTCGCCACGAGAGAGTTTCAAGAGATCCTTCTGCATCGTCGCAGCGCTCTGATAGCGGTGATCCGGATTCTTGGCGAGCGCGACTGAAAGGAAATCGTCGACTGCCTTGGTAAGAGTTGGTTGGAGGGTCGAAGGCTTAGGTAACTCCGCTGATACATGTTGATAGGCGATCGCAACCGGTGTATCTCCGGTGAATGGTGGCCTTCCCGTGACGAGTTCATAGAAGACGCAACCGAGCGCGTAGAGGTCACTTCGTGCATCAGCGCTACTTCCCGTGGCTTGCTCCGGGGCGAGATATTGCGCCGTTCCGACAACGTTCCAGGTATTCGTCATCGTCGCGCTCTCGTCGAGGGCCCGTGCGATACCGAAATCCATCACCTTCACATCCCCGGAGTCGGTGATCATGATGTTTCCCGGCTTGATATCGCGGTGGATGATGCCTTTCTTATGGGAGTAATCGAGCGCCTCGAGGATTCCCTTCGTTATCGTGATGACTCTTTCGAGATCCATCCGCTCCCCACGTTGGATGATCTCGCGCAAGGTCTGTCCACTGACATATTCCATGACGATATAGGGAGTCCTACTCCCACTCGAGTTCTCCTCTTCACCGGAGTCATAGACCGCGACGATGCCCGGGTGATTGAGTCCCGCGGCAGAGAGCGCTTCCTTTCGAAAACGTGAGACGAAGGTCGCGTCTCGCACCAATTCACTTCGTAGCACCTTTACCGCGACATCTCGGGAGAGCCTCTTGTCTTTGGCGAGATAGACATCTGCCATCCCACCGGTGCCGATCATCTTCCCGATCTCATATCGGGAACCGAGTAGACGCTCATTCATACGCAGCTCCAAGGAAGGAGATCTCATGGGCTTCGTCACCGGATCCAGTGAATTCTGCGAGCACGATAGTGACATTGTCTGGCGCGCCACCATCACGGACGGCAGAGATGAGGTTGTTCGCTGATTGATCGAGAGGACCTGTTGAGGTGATCTTTGCGATCGCTTCGTCGCTCAGGACGGCAGTCAGCCCATCACTTGCAACGAGATAGATATCGCCCTTCTCTATTGGGAATAGTTGGATCGGGAAGTTCTCCAAGTTGGGATCCTTGGAGCCTTTACCCATCAGCGCCTCTGTGAGCATGGATCTTTGTGGATGCTCTTCGGCTTCAAGAGGTGTGATCTTTCCTTGATCGATCAACTCTTGAACGACGGTGTGGTCATGGCTCAACCGTGTGATCTCGCCACCTCTGATGCGATAGGCGCGCGAGTCACCAATATGGAGCATCGCAACGCTCTTCTCTAAAGCCAAGAGGGCGGTGAGAGTGGTGCCCATTCCTAACAACTCTGGAGTGGAGTTGATTCGCTCTGCTAATTCGCCTTCGATATCCGTCAAAGTGCTCTGCAGGATGTCGATCCGTGAATCATCATCGATCTCTCTTGATGCGAGAGCATCGATCCGTGAAGCCAGGGTGTGAATCGCGATCTTCGAAGCGATCTCACCGCCCACTGCTCCCCCCATGCCATCTGCGACTGCGATCAACTTCGGGTGATGAAGGGCAGAGTCCTCATTTCCGGCACGAACGAGACCAAGGTCTGTTCGTGCAGCGATTGAAGTGAAGAACATAGAAATAGCCTAATGCTGATAATGTCACCGTCGATAGGCGCGAGTGGCGGAATGGCAGACGCGCTGGCTTCAGGTGCCAGTACTCGCAAGGGTGTAGGGGTTCAAGTCCCCTCTCGCGCACATGGCGACTGCGATCTTTGCTCATCGGGGTTCTAGTTTCCATTACGCCGAGCAGAGTCGAGAGTCATTCCGCGCCGCGATCGAAGAGGGCGCCGATGGCATCGAATGCGACGTCCGACTCACAGCCGATGGAGTTGCATTCTGTTGGCATGACCGAGATCTCTCACGGTTGACCCGTAGTCATCAACCGATCTCGAAGGTGACGAGCGCCGAACTGAAGAGGATGGAGATCCTTGATCCAGCCGATCCGCTTCTAGGGAAGAAGGAGCGGCAAGGGACTCCGATTACCCTTGAAGAACTCGCAGCGATGGCAGCAGATGCAAAGAAGCGATTATTGATCGAGACCAAACACCCGGTTCTCACTGGCTCTACGGTCGAGGAAGAGGTGGCGCGAGTCATCCATCGCTTCAAGATCGAGATACATCTGCTTTCTTTCTCCTTCACCGCAATCTCACGTGCGATGCGATTGATGCCAGAGTTCGATCACGTGCAATTGCTCCAACACTCTCCACTCATCCCATTGGCGCAGAGTGAGATCATCGGTCTTGATATCGAGTTGATCAGAAGAGATCAGACTCTCGTCCCCTCTCTCATCGCGAAAGGCAAACGTCTCTTCGTCTATACAGTCAATGATGACGATGAATTCTGTTCGCTCGCCAATCAGGGTGTCGAAGGAATCATCACTGATATTCCTGCACAAGCGAAGAGAGTGCTCGGCTACCCTTAGCCAGTGGCTCGATATGCGTTTCTAGGTCCGCAAGGAACATTCACCGAGGTTGCCCTTGAGGGGATCACTTCGAGCGATGATGTGCGGATCCCTTTTGCCAATGTCACCGCGACCCTTGATGCGGTACGAAATGGTGAAGTCGAATTCGCGCTCGTCCCGATTGAGAACTCAGTAGAGGGCGTCGTCGCTAGAACCCTTGATGAATTGGCGATCGGGGACCCACTTGTCATAGTGGCTGAGACCACCATTCCCGTGAACTTTGCGCTCGTTGCTCGCGAGAATGGTGAGATAACTCAGATCGCTACCCACCCACATGCCGAGTCGCAATGTCGAAAGTACATCGCGAAGAAGTACCCACATGCCGAGATCATCCCGATGCCTTCCACCGCCGCCGCAGCTGAAGCAGTCGCACGCGGTGAGTATCACGCAGCGATCACCTCACCATCGGCAGCTTCGCGTTATGGCCTTCTCGTCATCGAGGATGAGGTGGGAGATGCGAAGGGCGCAGAGACTCGCTTTGTACTTGTCTCACGCCCCGGAAAGATCCCAAACAGGAGTGGATATGACCGCACATCTCTCGTCGCATTCATCGGCGCCGATCATGCTGGTGCCCTCCTCGAGGTGCTGACCGAATTCTCTGTCCGTGGCGTCAATCTCACCTTCATCCAGTCAAGGCCAACAGGTGCCGGACTTGGCGATTACCACTTCATCATCGATGCCGAAGGGCATGTCAACGATGAGCGGGTCGGTGAGGCGTTGATGGGATTGCGACGGATATGTGCCGATGTTCGTTTCCTTGGTTCCTACCCACGTGCCGATAAAGTCGCTCCGACGACCAATCGCAATGCACATGATGAGAACTTCGCTGAGGCAAGTGAATGGCTCGACAGCGTCCGCTCTGGCAAGAAGATCTAGACTGATACGCCGATGATCGACATAAAGGAATTGCGCGAGAACCCTGAACTCTTCAGGGAATCAGCCCGCGCTCGCCGCGAGGATCCCGGTGTCGTCGATGCGATCTTGAAGGCCGATGAAGCGCGGCGAAGTGCCATCAATGAGTTCGAACGACTCCGTTCAGAGCAGAACACGCTCTCTAAATCAGTCGGCGCTGCCAAAGGTGATGAGAAGCAAGCACTACTCGCTAAGGCGAAGGATCTCGCTGCAGAGGTGAAGGTGGCTGATGCAAAGCGCGCTGAATTGGATGAAGCCTTTCTCGCTACCGTGAAGTTGATCTCGAATCGTGTGAGTCCTAACGCCCCCATCGGTGGCGAGGAGGACTTCAAGGAGATCGAGCGAATCGGCACCCCCCGTGACTTTGCTAAGGAGGGATTCGAACCGAAGGACCATATGGAATTGGGTCGCCTCCTTGGTGCTATCGACACTGATCGTGGTGCGAAAGTCTCTGGCGCTCGCTTCTATTACCTCACCGGTGTTGGGGCACTCCTTGAATTCGCTCTCGTCAATTACGCGATCTCAAGCGCGCTACGAAACGGATTCACTCCAGTGATCCCGCCAGTTTTGGTCAAGCCTGCTGCGATGGAAGGGACAGGATTCCTTGGACAAGCGGCAGAGAACGTCTTCCACCTAGAACGTGATGAGTTCTATCTCGTAGGAACAAGTGAAGTTCCACTCGCTGCCTATCACATGGATGAGATCCTCGATGGTGCGAAGTTGCCAATCAGATTGGCTGGCTACTCCTCATGCTTCCGCCGTGAGGCTGGCAGCTATGGCAAGGATACGAAGGGCATCATCCGAGTGCATCAATTCGACAAAGTCGAGATGTTCTCCTTCTGCCGAAGCGAGGATGCTGAGGCAGAACATCTGCGAATCCTGCAATGGGAGAAGGATCTCCTCGATGCGATGGAGGTTCCTTACCGTGTCATCGATGTCGCAACCGGGGACTTGGGTTCATCTGCTGCCCGGAAGTTCGATTGCGAGGCTTGGATTCCGACTCAAGGCACCTATCGTGAGGTGACTTCGACATCGAATTGCACTGAGTTCCAAGCACGTCGCCTCAACATCCGGATGAAAGATAGTGATGGCACAAAGCCGGTTGCCACACTCAATGGGACCTTGGTAGCGATTACGAGGATGATCGTTGCGATCTTCGAGAACCACCAGAATGAGGATGGTTCCGTGACGGTGCCGAAAGCGTTGCGTCCCTTCTTGAATATGGATCGCTTTGAGCCCATTGGATAAGAGGCCGCGGCTGATCGCCACCGACCTTGATGGCACGATCGTCGCTCATTACGGAACCATTTCGCAGCGGACGATCGAGGCGCTCCATAACGCGCATGACTTAGGTGTCGAGATCTTCTTCGTTACGGGTCGCCCGCCACGGTGGACGCAAGAGTTGCGCGACAACTTCTCCTTCGGTCATGGCATCCTCGGAAATGGTGCGATGTACTACGACATCTATAACGAGAAGATCCTTGAGAAGTGGTTCATCCCGGTCGAGAATCAACTCCAAGTGGTAGAACAACTCCGGAAAGTGATCCCTAACGTCGCCTTCGCTTTCGATACTGCCCATCAATTCCATCGTGAGGTCCGTTATGAGCCGAAGTGGGATGTCGGTGTCGATGAGAGGCCCTATGAGCGGATCGAAGAGGCGATGGAAGAACCAGTAGCGAAGATCCTTGCCAGGTGCGCTGCCCAAGACTTCACTTCGGATGAGATGCTCGAGATCGCAACTCGTGAACTAGAAGGAATCGTGACCGTGACACACTCGAACGCTTGGGATTCGCTACTCGAGATCTCAGCTCATGGAGTATCGAAAGGATCGACTCTGGCCCTCCTTGCGGGGCGGCTTGGGATCACGGCGGAGGAATCTGTCGCCTTTGGTGACAACCCGAATGACTTTCCAATGTTGGCGTGGGCTGGTCGATCATGGGCTATGGAAGATGGCCATCCTGATGCGAAACTTCATGCGAATTTTGTCGCAGCTCCTCATACCGATGATGGTGTCGCGATGGAGATAGAGAAGCTATTGGAGCTACCAGAATGAACGCGCTACCACTCTATGTCGACCTTGCCGCAGTAGGAGTAGGCGCCTTCGCCGGTGCGCTCTTCGCGATCTTCAACAAGAGATTCGATCTCATCGGAGTGATCGCGATAGCCATCATGACGGGACTAGGTGGAGGTCTCATTCGTGATCTCTTCCTTGGTGTTGGTCGTCCATCTGCTTTACAAGATAACAACTACATCATCACCGTAGTCGCTGCCGTCCTGATAGCGCTTCTCTTGGGTCGGTGGTATCACTCCTCTCGAAGCCTTGCGACGAAGATCGTCACTGCGCTCGATTCGATCGCGATGGGACTCTTCGCAGTCGCTGGAACATACAAAGCCCTCATCTTCAACGCTCCCGTGACTGTAGCGATCCTTCTGGGTGTGATCACTGCTGTTGGTGGCGGCGTACTTCGCGACGTCCTCGCACGGCGAACGCCTGCGATCTTCACAGGTGGTCCGCTCTACGCCACCGCTACCTTCATCGGTGCATCACTCTTCGTCGTTCTCGACGCGCTCGATATCAATCGTGATCTTGCTGTTGTGATCACGGTGATCACGATCTTCGTAATCCATATGCTCTCGATCCGTTACAAACTCCACTTGCGCCCAGCTGTCGAATCATTGGATTTCAATGATGGTCTCGATGGTGATTTTGATGGGAGTGGAACGAAAGGGTAAATTCCCCCACGGAGGGCTCGCATAGCGGCCGAGTGCACCGGTCTTGAAAACCGGCAGACGAAAGTCTCGTGGGTTCAAATCCCACGCCCTCCGCTCAGAGACTGCCTCACTTGTGGCTGACCTCATAGCCTCTCCGGTGGCATCAAGTGACCCCACGGCGCGAGACTTTCCCCCGGAGCGCACCTATCCTTTGGAGCGCTGACTTCTCGACTCGGTCAGGTGAAGGGATCTTTCGATGGCAACAGGAGTCTTCTCGGACGGTCGAGCATCGATCCAGGAGAAAACCCTGAGGACCGATAAGTGGTGGTTGCAACCTGCAGTAACTTTCGGCGTCCTCTTCTCTTTCGTCATCTATTCGACCTTCCGCGCATTCGAGAAGCAGTACTACTGGGCTGAGCCGCTGATCTCACCTTTCTATTCACCATGTCTTTCGACTGCGTGCGTCGAGGGTGCATCCCACTTCGGACAACCGATCGGCAACATCGTCATTGGTGGCCTCTTGCTCTCACCAGCATTCTTCATTCTCATCGTTCCATTGGGTTTCCGCCTCACGTGTTACTACTACCGCAAGGCGTACTACCGCTCCTTCTGGATGTCACCGCCAGCATGCGCTGTCGCAGAGCCACATAAGAAGTACACCGGCGAGACCCGCGCTCCTCTTATCTTGCAGAATGGTCATCGTTGGTTCTTCTACCTTGGATTGATCCTCAATGTCATCCTCACCTATGACGCGATCATTGCCTTCAAGAATCCTGAAGGTGAGTGGGGACATATGAGCGTCGGCACCCTCGTCCTCACCCTCAATGCGACCCTGCTCTGGCTCTACTCACTCTCATGCCATACCTGTCGCCACACCATCGGCGGACGACTCAAGCACTTCTCTGCGCACCCTTATCGCTACAAAGCCTGGACCTGGGTCTCTAAACTCAACAGTCGACATCCGATGTACGCCTGGATCTCGCTTATTGGCGTCGCTTTCGCTGACTTCTATGTCCGCCTCGTTGCATCCGGCACTATCGAGAACTACTACTTCTTCTAATCGTGAGCGCTATAGGTGGAGATTCGAATGAGTGAGAATCGATTCAAGTACGACGTCCTTGTGATTGGCGCCGGCGGCGCAGGTCTTCGCGCTGCAGTCGAAGCTCGACAAGCAGGGCTTTCGGTCGCGATCATCTGTAAGTCGCTCTTCGGCAAGGCCCATACCGTGATGGCGGAGGGTGGCGCAGCAGCCGCAATGGGTAACGTCAATTCCAACGATGGTTGGAAGGTGCACTTTCGCGACACGATGCGCGGTGGGAAGTTCCTCAACAACTGGCGTATGGCGGAACTCCATGCAAAAGAGTCCCCTGATCGGATCTGGGAGTTGGAATCGTGGGGCGCGCTCTTCGATCGCACGAAAGAGGGGAAGATCTCGCAACGCAACTTCGGCGGTCATGAGTATCCACGCCTTGCTCATGTCGGAGATCGCACCGGTCTTGAGTTGATCCGCACCATGCAACAGCGGATCGTTGCTATGCAACAGAAGGATAAGAAGGAATTCGGTGACGCAGAGAAGTACATCAAGGTCTTCGCTGAACTCACCATTACCGACATCTTGAAGGATGGCGGTCGAGTCTCTGGTGCATACGGGTATTGGCGTGAGAGCGGTGACGAAGTTCTCTTCGAATCCTCTGCCGTCGTCCTCGCCACAGGTGGAATTGGTAAGTCATTCAAGATCACTTCGAACTCTTGGGAAGGTACCGGCGACGGTCATGCGCTCGCGCTCAAAGCTGGCGGAAGGCTCGTCGATATGGAATTCGTGCAATTCCATCCCACCGGCATGGTCTGGCCACCATCGGTACGCGGAATCTTGGTGACCGAGTCGGTCCGTGGTGATGGTGGAGTCTTGACCAATTCCGAGGGTCGTCGTTTCATGTTCGACTACATCCCCGAGGTCTTCAAGGACAAGTACGCAGACAATGAGGCTGAAGCGGATCGTTGGTACAACGACCAGAACAACAATCGCCGCCCACCGGAGCTCCTTCCTCGTGATGAGGTCGCTCGTGCAATCAACGCTGAGGTGAAAGCAGGCCGTGGATCACCGCATGGTGGCGTCTTCTTAGATGTCTCGAAGCGCCTTCCTGCCGAGGAGATCAAGCGTCGTCTTCCTTCGATGTGGCACCAGTTCAAGGAACTCGCTGATGTTGATATCACCAAGGAACCGATGGAGGTTGGCCCTACCTGTCACTACGTCATGGGTGGCGTCAAGGTCGATCCCGATACAGCGGCAGCGGTCGGCGTCGAGGGACTCTTCGCAGCCGGTGAGGTCGCTGGTGGAATGCATGGCTCGAACCGTCTCGGCGGTAACTCGCTCTCGGACCTTCTCGTCTTCGGACGACGCGCAGGTGCTGGTGCAGCTGCCTACGTGAAGGCGCTCGATAAGAAGCCAGCGGTAACTGAGAATGAGATCGCCCGCGCCAAGAAACGGATGAACACACCATTTGAGAATGTCGGTGGCGAGAACCCCTACTCACTTCATCAAGAGTTACAGACCGTCACACAGGATCTTGTCGGAATCATCCGTAACGAATCAGAGCTCAAGGACGCGATCAAGAAATTGATCTCGATTCGCGAGCGGGTCAGTAAGGTCAAAGCTGAAGGTGGCCGGGCATTCAACCCAGGGTTTCACCTCGCACTTGATCTAGAGAACATGCTCTTGGTCTCCGAGTCGATCGCGCTCTCGGCCCTTGAGCGTAAGGAATCCCGTGGCGGTCATACCCGCGATGATTATCCGAAGATGGATTCTGATTGGCGTCAGTACAACCATCTGACGAAGTGGAATGGTTCAGGCGTGGATGTCGAGCGAGAAGAGGCGATTCCACTGCCGGCAGAGCTACTCGAACTCTTTGAGATGGATGAGTTGAAGAAGTACTTCACCGAGAAGGAACTTGCGAAGGGCGGCAAATAGAGATGTCACGTAACTTCAAGTTCCGCATCTGGCGCGGAGATGCCAAAGGTGGAGACTTCAAAGAGACCCAGGTCGAGGTCAACGAGGGTGAAGTCGTCCTTGATGTGATCCATCGTGTCCAGGCGACACAGATGTCAGACCTCGCTGTCCGTTGGAATTGCAAGGCAGGAAAGTGCGGTTCCTGCTCGATGGAGATCAATGGAAAGCCACGACTTGCTTGCATGACCCGTATGAGCACCTTCGAAGAGGGCGAGACAGTCACAGTGACGCCACTTCGCGCCTTCCCAGTGATCCGAGATCTCGTCACCGATGTCTCCTTCAACTACAAGAAGGCGATGGAAGTGCCGGCATTCGAGCCGCCTGCGGATCTCAAACCAGGTGAGTATCGGATGGAACAGGTCGATGTCGAGCGGAGCCAAGAGTTCCGCAGGTGCATCGAGTGCTTCCTCTGCCAGGACACCTGCCACGTCATCCGTGATCACGAAGAGAATAAGGATTCATTTGCAGGCCCACGATTCTTCATCCGGATGGCCGAGCTCGATATGCATCCTCTCGATCAGATCAAGAATCGCAAGCAGATGGCACAGGAAGAACATGGCCTTGGTATGTGCAACATCACCAAATGCTGCACCGAGGTCTGTCCTGAGCACATCAAGATCACCGACAACGCGATCATCCCGATGAAGGAGCGCGTCGTCGACGTGAAGTATGACCCAATCCGTTGGTTGGGATCAAAGATCCGCAAGCGCGAAGGGATCTAAGCCTGTGAGGATCCTGTTGCGTTGGGCCTCGATGGCGCTCGCCTTCTGGGTCGCGACGCAATTGGTTCCCGGTATCTCTGTGAGAGACAGCGCTTGGAGCTATCTCTGGGTCGCCCTTCTCTTCGGCGCGATCAACGTGACGATTGGTTCATTGGTCAAGTTCCTCACACTCCCCGCAGTGGTCCTTACCCTCGGGCTCTTTCTTGTTGTAGTCAATGCTGCGATGCTGGCACTCACTGCGAGAGTAAGTGACGTTCTCGAAGTCGAAGACTTCTGGTCTGCGATCCTTGCTGCCATCATCATCTCGCTCATGAATTGGTTCACTTCGAAGATCTTCAAGCGAGTCACCTCCTGAAGGAGCTTTTCCTCGTCTTCTTGGGTGGCGCCATCGGCTCCACTTCTCGCTGGTTTGCCGGTGAGATCGTCTCCAACGGAGTGCTTGTTCTCTTGATGGTCAATGTCATGGGTACTGCGATCGCAGGATCAATTGGAAATGCTGGCGAAGCCTCCAAGGAGAGAGAACTCTTCTGGATCACGGGTTTTGCGGGTGGTTTCACCACCTTCTCTTCCCTCTCCTACTTCCTTACCGAACTCCCACTGGTAGATGCCTCGATCCTCGCTGCGCTCACACTTATCCTTTCCCTCTCGCTCCTCGCAACGCTAGGCAAGAAGTCATGAGGCTTCTCTATTTCTTTCTTGCCTCAGGGGCAGGTGCGGTCACTCGTCACCTCATCTCGCTTCAGATGCGACGCCTCTTCGCTTTCCCACTCGGTGTGCTCATCGTCAATACCATCGGTTCATTCCTGCTAGGTCTGGTCATCGACGAAGGTACGGATCTTGCCTTCGCCCTCATTGGATTCTGCGGCGCATTGACTACCTGGTCAGCCTTTGCTCTTGATTTGGATAAGGCACGTCGCGAAGGTCGGAACAAAGAGTTCTTTCTCAATATCACCCTGAACTACGGGTTTGCGATCGTTGCGATGCTTACCGGGCTCTGGGTCTCTCGCTAATCTTCGCCACATGGGAGCGAACAACCAGATGCCATGTGACTTCTGTGGCACGCCTTACGATCCCGTTGCGACAAGATGGCTCTGTCCTACCTGCCACATGAAGACTAACTGTTGCGATGGTGCACCATGTCCGATTCCTTCACCGACAAGTGAAGGGGTAAAGGTGTCTGAGCAGCGACCTGCTTAACTTTTGAGAAGTTGTGCCATCCACACTTCGATCTCATCAGGATGAGAGGGAAGTGAAGAGCTCAAGACTTTGCAGCCACTCTCCGTGACAAGAACGTCATCTTCGATTCGAACACCGATTCCTCGGTACTCAGGCGGGAAGAGTTCATCATCAGGTTGGATGTAGAAACCAGGTTCGACTGTGAGGATCATCCCGGGTTCCAAGATGGCATCGGCATACTGATCTTTGCGCGCCTTCGCACAGTCATGGACGTCGATACCTAGGTGATGACCGGAACCATGGAACATCCACCTCCTGTGCAATCCATTCTCTGGTTTCAATGACTCTTCCGGTGGGATAGGTAGGACTCCGAGTTCGTATGCACCTTTGGCGATGACCTCCATGCAAGCAGCGTTGAAGTCTGAGAATTTGTTGCCGGGCTTGACTGCGGCGATTCCTGCCTTCTGCGCTTCATATACGAGCATGTAGATCTTCCGCTGCGCCTCGCTGAACTTGCCGTTGATCGGGAGCGTGCGAGTGATATCTGCTGTGTAGAGGGAGTCCACCTCGACACCAGCATCAATGAGTACCAATTCTCCTGGCCTAACATCGCCGTCGTTACGTATCCAATGGAGCACACAGGCATGTGATCCAGAGGCAACGATGCTGTCATAGCCGAGATCATTTCCCTCGACTCTTGCACGGCCAAAGAATGCCGCCTCAATGACGCGCTCACCTCGTCTCGTCTTGGTGGCCGATGGAAAGACCTTCACCATGTCAGAAAAACCACGGATTGTGGAGTCGATCGCCTTTTGCATCTCCCCGACCTCATAGCTGTCCTTGACCATACGCATCACAGAGGTGAAGTTTGCGAATTCCTCGTCGCGCTCATGGACAGGAATCAATTCATCAAGATAGGGATCCTGACTTCGGATCATGAGTGCTTCTTTGGAACTTACAAAGTCTTCTAGAGTCTCAAGGAGTGCCACTTTGATTCCGTAGCGCAGCTCCGTCTCCTCGAGAGTCATACGCCTGCCGATCCAGAACTCGCCATAACGAGCGTTGCGATAGAACTCCTCGTTATTGCGAGGGGATCGCGGATGGATGAAGAGAAGTGGTTCGTGTCCTCCATCCCGGGGTTCCAAGATGAGGACGGAGTCTGGGACAGCGTCGGATGCGCCAATGCCTGAGTAATAAGAGAAGGCAGAGTGCGCGCGGAATCTGTAGTCGGTGTCATTACTTCTCGTCTTGAAGGCCCCTGCAGGAAGCACCAGTCTCATCCCAGGAAATGCTTTTGATAGTCGTTCACGTCTTTCCTTTGAGAAGGGGATTACCTCGTGCGGAGTGATGCCATCGAGTGGAGAAGGAGCCCATCCCTGCTTCATGAATTCTTGGAGAGCTTCAGGGGTGGGGACATCATGGTTGCGCACGCCCTTGGTGCGTGGGTTCGATGTCGGATTGCTCTGCTTCTTCTCGAAGGTACTCATGGGAGAAGGCTAGGGCAGAGAGAAGTGAAGGTCACCCGTAGCGCGAAATAGGTAGCCCCATAGGATTCTTCTCTCGAGGCCCCCTACAGGCAGGAACGCCATGAAGATAAAGAAGATAGATGTCTTTCAGAAGACCTACACCATGGCTGCGGGGAAGTTCGTCATCTCGGGTGGCAAGGTGGCTACCGCTCAAGATTCAACCATTGTTCGAATCGAAGCAGATAACGGCCTCGTCGGCTGGGGTGAGCAATGTGTCTTCTCTCCCGGGTATCTGATCGCTCATGGCGAAGGAGCACGAGCAGCACTCAATCTCTTGGCGCCTGCTGTGATCGGGCTTGATCCACGCACCCCTGAACGAGTCTATGAAGTGATGGAACGGACGATGAAGGGGCATCACTATGCGAAGTCGGCGATTGATATCGCCTGTTGGGATCTCTTTGGAAGAGCTACTGCAATGCCGCTCAGTGAGCTCCTGGGCGGGACACACCGTAGTGAGATCCCTGTCTATGCACCGATCAGCATGGCTTCACCAGAGGAGATGAAAGAAGACTGTGAGAAGTGGAAGTCCAGGGGTTATAAGCGCTTTCAGATGAAAGTCGGCGGGGACTATGAGACCGACTTGAAGCGCGTGGAACTCTGTCTCTCGGTGATTGATGGCGCAGAGAAAGTGATCTTTGATGCGAACGGTAATTGGACTCAACATGATGCGACTCAAATCGTTGCGGCCCTTGATGGGTTGCGTATCTACATAGAGCAGCCGTGTCCGACGATGGAAGAGAGCGCAAAGGTGAAAGCTCGTTCTCGCCACCCATTCATCCTTGACGAAAGTCTTCTAACAAGTGGTGACATCCTGCGCGGACATGAACTCAATGCGATGGATGCGGTGATGCTCAAGATCTCTCGTTTTGGTGGGATCACACCAGTGAAGAAGGCTCGAGATCTCAGTATGTTGCTTGGATTCGCTCTCACGATTGAGGACTCCGGTGGCGGAGACATCATCACAGCCGCCATGGCTCACCTCTCTGCCAGCACTCCTGATCGATTCTTCTTCAATGGTTTCTTCACCGGATCGATGGTGAAGGAGCGCTTGACGGAATGGGGTTGTCGGATCTCGAATGGCTTTGGGGAATTACCAAAGGGCTTCGGTTTAGGCATTGAAGTGGACGAGGGGATTCTTGGCGAATCAATCGCTTCCTATGCGTGAATATTTGAGGCGTAAGTTAGTTGGATCAGAATGTAAACTCTCGTCCTAACTGGAGACGTCGCATAGCCCGGTCTAGTGCGCCTCACTGCTAATGAGGTTGACCCGAAAGGGTCTCGGAGGTTCAAATCCTCTCGTCTCCGCTCATCTTTAGCTTAAATTCGTCATTTCTATTTATTGTAAAAAGTTTTTGCCCAACTTTTGCCCATGTTTTTCTCTTGTTCACCTGAGTATCAAGTCTCCCTTGGTTTGCAGGCCCAATGCCAGTGAAGTTCTTCACGTCACACCTGAGAATCCCGTGTGTATTTTCCAAGTATTAGAGACACGCCCGTGATGCCATGGGATTACTTGGTACCTT